>FWWL01000155.1_pt1 | contig 195389 bp, 183 predicted proteins | sample 2228331 | NCBI WGS metagenome assembly FWWL01 (sample SAMEA103939775, study PRJEB20133) | metagenome | reverse complement strand
GTGGCGGTAGCCAGGAGTACTCGCTGCGAGGACGTCCGGCCGGGTTCGCGCAGTACGAGAGTACTACCGGTGCGGGTCGGTTGAGTGACGAGGGAAGGGGCTCTGCGATGAAGTGGAAGCATTGGAAGCTGCGCTGAGTCATGCTCTTCCATGCCTAACTAGCGCCCCGGATACAGTCTTGTACCGGGGTGTCTTTTTGTTCGGCGTAAGAACGGGGTGGTCGCTCATATGTTGCTCACTCGAACGATGGGTCGTCCGCTATGTATAGTGCAACAGTACAAAGGTACTGGAACTTTTTAGTGCCATTGGGGATCGAAATTGTAGCCGCGGTGTGATAGATTAAAGGGGAAGTTCAGAAGCTGCTACCGAGTGCGTGCATGGTTGGTCAGGGGCACGTGGTACAGTTTCATAAGTTGGTGCCATTACTTGTTCTGCTCTCCGTCATTGATATTGTGGGATTTGCAATAATCCTGTGGTCATGGTTTCCGTCGCATATAGATGGGAACACGATAGTCACCGCGATTATACTCTTGCTGCTCATAATACTCGCTGAGCAGCTCGCTATTGATCTTCCAATTCCGTACGCGCGTGTAACAGTGTCTGTGTCCTCTGCTTTGACATTTGCAGCGGTTCTCACCGTTGGTCCGGTATTAGGGGTCGTGATCGCTGTTGCTGCAACACTTGCTGACGATTTGATTGACAAGCGCGAGCCCGTGAAAATGTGGGCCAATGTAAGTAATTTCGCGCTTCAGGGTATTATAGCTGGGCCTATCTACTTTCTTCTAGCAGAAAAGGGTTCGCCGCTGGAAAGCCTGCGCAATTTCGGAGTGATGCTGCTTGCTGCTTTCGTTTCTTCAGGTATCGAAACGGTGCTTCTCGCTCTCGTCCTCTCTGTCGCGATGGGCACCAGTGCCTGGTATCTCTGGCGATCGATGGCGCGCGGGTTGCTCGTCGAGTTCCTGGCGCTCCCAGCTCTGGGGAGTCTCTTCCCGATCCTGGCCGAGGAGCATCCACTGGCACTCGTCCTCATGGTGATTCCGTTGCTCGGCCCGTATCTCGCGTTCCGTGACTACCGGCAGCTCCATCACGAGACGCAGAATACCTTCGAGCTTCTAGCTGACCTGCTCGATCGTCGTGACCCGTACACAGCCGCCCATTCGCAACGCGTCGCGCAGCTCACCGCGCTGATCCTCGACGAGTTTCCCGGGCTCTCGGCGGACGAGCGCGAGGCGATCCTGCTCGCGGCTCGCATCCATGATCTCGGGAAAGTCGCGACCAGCGACCTCATCCTGCGCAAACCGGGACGCCTCACCGATGACGAGTTCGCGGTCATCAAACGGCATCCGGTTGATGGCAGCGAGATCCTGCGCCATCTCAGCCCCTACCGGCACATCGTCGAGATCGTGCGCCATCACCACGAGCGGTGGGACGGGCGGGGTTACCCCGATGGGCTCGCTGGCGAGGCGATTCCCTTCGGCTCCCGGGTCATCGCCGTCGCCGATACCTACGACGCGATGACGACCGATCGTCCGTACCGGCGTGCGTTGACGCACGACGAGGCCCTCGCCGAACTCCGGCGTGGGGCCGGAACCCAATTCGACCCAGCTGTCGTCGCGGCGTTCGAGCGCGCCCTCGCCCGTGCGAGCGAAGCGATCCAAGAAAAGACTGTCCCTCAGCCCACTACGTCGTAGACTCGACGACCCCGCACCAGATCTTCTGGTGTGCCGCTGTGACCGAGACCAACGACCAACCAGCGCGCCGGTTCACAGGGACTCCGCTTGCGCGCCGGCCGTCAACTGACGGCGGGCACCAACAGTGTTCTGAACGGGCGTTCGTGGCCACGTGTCGTGCTCGCGCCGGACAGGTGTGCCGTGGCTGCTACTCGATCTGGTAGGCTCTCTGCGAGGGGAGCGACTGCGCATGCGGTTCGACGTGTTCACGATCTTTCCGCAAATGTTCAGCGGTTTTCTCAGCGAGAGTATCCTCAAGCGGGCTCAGCAGAAGGGGCTCATCGAGATCGCCCTCCACAATATCCGTGATTGGACGACGGACAAGCATCGGACGGTCGACGACACGCCGTACGGCGGTGGTCCCGGGATGGTCATGATGGCTCCACCGATCGTCCATGCCGTCGAGGACGTTCTCGGCTCGGAGCTGGCCACGACTCCGGTGATCATCCTGAGTCCCTCGGGCGAGGTCTTCACCCAGGAAGTCGCGCGCGATCTCGTCCAGTACCGGCGTCTCGCGCTGATCTGCGGGCGGTATGAGGGCATCGACGATCGTGTCCGCATCATCCTGCGTGCGCGCGAGCTCTCGATCGGTGACTACGTCCTGACTGGAGGTGAGCTGGCAGCCGCCGTCGTGATCGACGTGGTCAGCCGCCTGGTGCCCGGCGTGATCGATCCCGAGTCGCTCGCCGAGGAATCGCACAGCTCCGGTTTGCTCGAGTATCCGCAGTACACGCGGCCACCGGTGTTCCGTGGTCTGGGCGTTCCGGAAATCTTGCTGAGCGGGAACCATGCCAAGATCGCCGAGTGGCGGCGAATGATGGCGTTGTGCCGGACGAAAGCGCGCCGGCCTGATCTCTTGGCCCGTGCACCGCTCACACCGCGCGATCGGCAGCTTCTCGAACAGTGCCCGCCCGATCCGTTCGCCCACCTCGGGCCGGTATACGAGCGAGCGGATGAGGAAAGGGGGGACGGTGCCACCGACTGAGCCGCGTTCCTTGCTCGGCTGGCTCATCGTCGGGTTTCTCGCTGGGTGGATAGCGGGACTGCTGACACGGGGGCGCGGATTCGGCTGCCTGGGCAATGTCGCTGTCGGGCTCGTAGGAGCAGTCATCGGCGGCTATCTCTTTCAGTTGCTCGGTCTACGGGGGCCTGCCGGGTTCCTCGGTAGCCTGGTCGTCGCGGTCATTGGAGCGGGAGTACTCTTGGTCGCGGCGAACCTGCTTCGTCGTTGAACCGCATCGTCGCTCAGTGGTGCAGCATGGAAAGCGAGCCGCTCGTCCGGATCGAGCAGGTCAGCAAAGTCTACCGTGACGGCCAGCGCGAGGTGGTGGCGCTGCGCGATCTTTCGTTGACGGTCGAGCCTGGTGAATGGGTGGCGATCGTCGGGCCATCTGGTTGTGGGAAGTCGACGCTCCTGAACTTGGTCGCTGGCCTCGATCGGCCAACGGCTGGGCGAGTCAGAGTCGGGGGCGTCGATCTCGGAGCGCTCGATGAGGAAGCGCTGGCGCGCTGGCGTCGTGGCGCTGTCGGCATCGTGTTCCAGTTCTTCCAGCTTCTCCCGACGCTGACCGCGCTGGAGAACGTCCAGCTTCCTCTGGCGTTGGCGGGACGATCCGGCGCGTCACGAAAGGCGCGGCAACTGCTCGAAGCTGTCGGCCTCGGGCACGTGGCGCATCGGTTACCGAGCGAGCTCTCTGGCGGAGAACGCCAGCGGGTAGCCATCGCCCGCGCGCTCGCGAACGACCCACAGCTCCTCCTTGCCGACGAACCGACTGGGAACCTCGATAGCGAAACTGGAGCTGCGGTGCTCGACGTGTTCGAGCGCGTGTGGCGTACCGGTACGACGATCATCCTCGTCACGCACGATCACGATGTGGCTGCGCGGGCGCAGCGGATCGTCGAGATTCGGGACGGGAGGATCGTTGGCGAACGACTGACCGCGTCCAGGTAGCGCGGCGGCCACCGGATCGAAGGGCGATCGATCCGGTGGCCGCGCAGGTGTGCACGGCGCGGGCTCACGCGCGTCGCCAGTCCGCGATGTTCCAGACGTCCGAGGCCCACGTCGACGTTTGATAGCCGGTCAGATCCTTCGCTGCGGCCGACACCTCGTTCCGGTGTACCAGCGGAATCTCGACAATGTCGGTTACACTGATCCAGTTCACCTGCCGGAACAGTTCCGTTTGCTTGTCCGGATCCATTTCGGTAGCGAGCTGATCGAGAACCTTGTCCATTTCGGGGTTCTGGTACCGCGTGATGTTGACACCGGACCAGTTGTTGGCTTTCCGTGCTACTTCGCGCGAATCGTAACGACGTGCCCAGTTGAGCGGGAACGGGTTGGTCGGGCCATTGGTGTACATCTCGAGGTCGGCATAGAAGTGACCGTAGGTATCGGGATTACCTGGGTCAGAAGAGAAGAAGACCGACGCGTCGATCGACTTGAGCTCGACCTGGAAGCCGATCTTCTCCAGTTCTGCCTTGATGATTTCCTGCGTCCGTTGGCGGATCGAGTTGATCGAGGTCTGGTAAAGCAAATAGAGCGGCTTCCCGTTGTACTCCCGGACGCCGTCGCCGTTCGTGTCTTTCGCCCCGGCTTCGTCGAGCAGCTGGGCTGCCTTCTCGAGGTCGAATTCCCACTTGAGGTCCGGATGCTTGAAGCGTGCCGGTGCATTGAGGTTATTGGCGGTCGCCTGCCCAGCCGGGCCGTACAGCTGCTCGGCGATGACATCCCGGCGGATCGCCAGAGCGATCGCCTGGCGGATGTTCTTGTTGGTCAGGAACGGGTGCGGCACGTCCGGTTCAGCCCGAGCGCCATCCTTCTCGGTGTGCGGGTCGGCGAAGTTGACCATGATGCGTTCGGTATTGGCACCTGGCCCGATGACGAGCTTGCCTTGGCCGGCCTTCTCCAGCTGCAAGAGCACCTGTGCTTCGACTTGGAGGTTCCAGGCCCAATCCGCCTCGCCCGTCTGGAGCACGGCTCGGGCAGCGCTCGTCGCGTCACCGCCACCCTTCATCTCGACGCGGTCGAAGTAGGGCTTCCCTTCCTGCCAGTACTCCTGGTTGATCTCATACACGACAACATCGCCCGGCCGGAAGTCAACCACCTTGTAGGGGCCAGTCCCGATCGGCTTGAGGTTGAAGGGGGCATTACGCGCCTTCTCGCCCTTGTACTCGCGCAGGATGTGTTCGGGGACGATGAGACCGAAGTCGCCAACGAACGGTTCGAACCAGGCCGGGTTCGGCTGCTTGAAGTTGACTTTGACTGTGTACTCGTCGATGATCTCGATGCTCTCGATCGACCGGTAGGAAGCGATCGTCGTCGCGGTCGTCTTTTCGTCGGTGACGTATTCCCACGTGAACTTGACGTCCTTGGCCGTGAAGGGCTGGCCGTCGTGCCATTTGACGTTCTTGCGGAGCTTCCAAATGACCCAGCGTCCCTCCGGGTCCAGGGTTCCGTTCTCCACCGACGGGATTTCTTCGGCGAGACGTGGCACCAGCTTGTCTTCAGCATCGAAATAGGCGAGAGCCTCGAGCACGATATTCGACGCATCGAAGTCCTTCGTACCCTGGGCCAGGTGCGGATTGATGATCGTCGGCGCTTGCCACCAGAGCAGGCGCAGCGTTCCCCCACCGCCCCGCTGGCCGGTTGCTGCCTGGGTCGGCTGTGCCTGCGGTGTCGTTGCTGCCTGTGTCGGCGAGGCCTGCGGAGCAGGCGTCTGTCCGGCCGTCGCGGGTGTCGGCGTCGCCTGTCCACCGCCGCACGCGGCCAGGAGCGAGGCGATGACCGGTGCGGTCAGGCCGAGTGCAGCGCCGCGTTTGACGACGTCTCGCCGCGTCAAGCGTCCACTGGCGATTTCCCGACGAAGCGCTTCGAGCTGATCCATGCGTTCCCTCCTCCTCACGAGGTACCCGTCCGGACGCTGACTCGGCTGTCCCGTATAAAGGAACAGCCGCCTCTTCTCTACCAGATCGCGAGCGAACCCGGCAAGTGCTGAACTGTCGACTGGTCGTGTTGAGCGTGCCCATCGAGATCGTGTGGGAACACCGTTGCGTACAATGGCTCCTCGAACGAGTGGATGCAGTGATGCCCGGGTGGCTCGTCCTTCACTTCGCGTTCCGATCGTTGCTCATCCGACGGATCCGTTCGGCTCTGGCCTTGGCGAGCATCAGCCTCGGTGTTTTCGCCATCGTGGCGATCGTGTCGACCGGCCGGACGCTGGTCGAGGCACAGCGCCGAACTTACGCCGATACCGCGCAGCCCGATATCGTGGCCACCGTGCCCAGTCTCACACCCGGACTGGTGGCGACGCTCTCGCGGCGCGACGGGGTGGTTGCTGTCGAAGCGCGTACCGTGCAACCGAGCCGTGTCTCGGCTGGAGGACGCTGGATTCCGATTCGACTGGTCGGTATCGCGCGTTTCGACGCGATCCTGCTCGATCAGCCGCGGCTCGTTCGTGGCCGGTGGCCCGAGCGGGGCGAGATCGTGCTGGATGCGTCTGCGCCGCGCTTGCTCGGTGTCGACATCGGGTCGCTGGTCGCTCTCCAAGCGAACCCCGGGGAACCGATCACCTACGCGCGCGTGAGCGGGTTCGCCTGGGTACCGGCCCGACCGGATGCTGCTTTGCTCGACCGATTGACGGGTTTCGTTCCCGATCGCGAACTTCGGCAGCAGCTCGGGATCGTTAGTGCCAACACGCTTCTGGTAAAAGTCGCGGAACCGGCGCTAGCCAGCCGCGTGGCAACGGAATTGCAGCGGTTCCTGGCGGCACGGCAGGTGCAAAGCTCTGGATGGACGGTTCGCGATCCCGAATCGTTCCTAGGTGCACGTGAGCTGCGTACCTTGATCGTCCTCTTGCGGGCGTTCGCTGTTCTGGGTTCGGCGGTCGCGCTGTTCATCGTCGCCAATACGACCATCGGGTTGCTCACCGAGGAGCGACCACAGCTGGGTACGCTGCGAGCGCTGGGTGCGACGCGCTGGCAGCTCTTCGGACTCTATGCCTCTCCGTACTTGCTCCTCGGGGCCTGCGGGGGATTGGTCGGTTTCGGGCTCGGTGAGTGGGGTGCCCGTCTCCTCAGTAGGCTGCTCGCTGGGCTGGCAGGGCTCGTGCTCCCGTCCTTTACCTTCTCCTGGGGCGCCCTCGCACTGGCACTCTCGGTGGGGGTCGGCATTGCCGTTCTCGGCTCGCTCGTGCCTCTTCTGGTGAGCGTGCGGTGGTCGGCTGCCTCCCTCTTGCATGGTGACGTGAGGACGACGCTAGTCGCTCCGCGGGCGCTCGCGGTGGTCACCCGATGGCTCGGTCGCTGGTCGCCGGTCGTCGCCATGAGCGTGCGCGACCCGTTCCGTCGACCGCTCCGCACCGTCCTTACCGTTGCCGCGAGCGCGGTGGCGCTCGGTGCTGTGCTAGCCAGCCAACTGGTCGACCATTCGCTCCGGGTCACGGTCGCGGATCTCTACACACGGTATCGGGCTGACGCCTGGATGCTGGTCAATCCGCCGGTGCCACCGACCTATGCCCATCGATTGGAACAGCTCCAACCAGTGCAGGCTGCTGAGCCCTGGACGATGACGCAAGGTGCGGTCGGTGCGACGCGGACCGATGTCTGGGGGCTCCCAGCGGACACCGTCGTGTACGAGCCGCGTCTGGTTGCTGGCGAATGGCTTCAGCCGACCTGGCCACCGGGTGCCGTCCTCACGGCGAACCTCGCAGAGCGGGTGGACGTGCACGTCGGTGACGTGGTTCCGCTGGATCTCGGCCGGCGCCGTGTTCCGGTACGTGTAGTCGGGATCGTCGATGACGAGAGTACGTATCTGGGGGCGACGACGATCGGTAAGGTCTTCATCGAGCGGCGAGTCCTCCAGTCGCTACTGGGGCAGGAAGACAGACCCTCCCTCTATGCGCTCCTGTTCTGGGAACATGCGCCAGCGAGGGCAGCGGGAGCTCTGGCGGCGGTCGAGCAGCACGAGCGCTCGTTGCGCCCGCTGACGTTACTCATGGCGGACGACCGGGCGGCGACGGAGCGCGTGCTGGCCGTCTTGACGGTTTTGGCACGGGCGGTTGTCCTGGTCGTCGCGGCGGTCGCAGTCTTCGGTATCGGGAACGCGCTGCTGCTCGATATCAGCGAGCGACGTCGGGAAATCGGGGTGCTGCGTACGATCGGAGCCGAATGGCCAACGCTCGGCCTGCTGCTCGCAGGAGAGGCGCTCGTGATCGTCGCGCTGGGCGCTGTCCTGGCGTACCCGCTGGGTGCGATTTCCGGTGCGGCGGTTCTCGACGTGGTCAGCGCGCGTCTCTTCCGCGTCCCGCTCACCTGGAACCCTTGGGCGGGAGTGCTGGTGATTGCCGCAGCGCTCGTTGCAGCCGGCGGAGCGGTTCTCGTGCCGCTGGCTGTTGCCACGCGGATTCGACCGGTCGAGGTGCTGCGCTATGAGTGATCGCCGGCGGCGCTGGCTCCTACTCAGCCTGTCCGTTCTGCTCGCTCTCGGTATCGCTGCGGTTATCTGGTGGGTGCGTCGGCCAAGCGAGACGGTCTGGGTCGTGCAGCGCGGTGACCTCTCCAGTTCGCTCGAACTGCCTGGTCGCATCGTAGGGTTACGCAGCGTCGCAGTACGTGCTGCGTACGATACGCGCGTGCGCATCCTCGCTGTACAACCGGGCGACAGCGTCCGCGCTGGTGATATCGTGGCCGTACTCGACGACAGCCCGCTGGTCAGTCGGCGCGAGCAGGCAGAGCAACAGCTCCTGCAAGCGGAAGTGGCGCTCGCCCAGGCTGAGGCGAGCGGTGCGCCGGCCGAGACGCTCGTTCGTGCTGAAGACCAGCGACGGCGAGCAATGGAGGCCCTACACCAAGCGACCGAGCGGCTCGCGGACAAGTACGTGCTGGCTCCGGCCGATGGCATTGTCACTGAGGTTTTGGTGACTGAAGGTGCGCCGGTTGGAGCAGGTGCGGTGATCACTCGGATCGTGTCGGTCGAGTCGCTCGGTGTCTCGGCGACGGTTGATGAAGTCGATGCCCAGTACCTGACGGCGATGCAGGCTGTCCGCGTGACCGTCGATGCGCTGCCCGGGTGGGAGGGGCGCGGTACGGTCGTGTCGCTCGGGCGCAGTGCGAGTCAGCAAGCGGGGCTTGTGGGCTTTCCCTTGCTGGTTCGACTTGACGAGACGGACGACGCCGTGCGACCAGGCATGACGGCGACGGTGCACGTGGATACGGTTCTGCGTCGCAACGTCCTGCTGGTGCCCGAGCGAGCGATCCGGACGGTCGGTGAGCGGGCTTTCGTCATGGTGCTTACGGATGGCCGTCGGGAGGAGCGCGAAGTGCGACTCGGCCTGCGGAGTGGTGGTATGGTCGAGGTCGCATCCGGGCTTGCCGAAGGAGACCGCGTGCTGCTCCCGTGATGCGTCCTAGCCCTTTTCGACTACGGGAGGGGGTACCGGGAGTCCTCTCCGGAACCGTGCGCACACTGCCGAAACACATCTGCGAGAAGTAGCTGGTCAGCGGAGCTGGAGCGGCGCACGTGGTGACCGCGAAAACGCAGGGTGAGTCGATGCTCGCGATTCCGCAGCCCGCGACACTCGACGAGGCGGGGTTGGACCTGCAGCTGCTTGTCGAACTCGCCCTGAAGCATCTCTACGCCCATGGTGCACAAACTGCGCGTGATCTGGTCGAAGCCCTGTGCGTCCCGTATGCGGGTGTGCTGGAACGGGCATTGACCCAGGCGAAACGGGAAGAACTGGTCGAGGTCACGGGGAGCAACGGGATCGGAGAGCTCGGCTACCGGTATGTCCTTACCACCAAGGGGCATGTGCGGGCGCAGGAATTCCTCAGTCGGAACGGCTATATCGGGCCGGCTCCTGTCCCGATCGAACAGTACCGCATGGTCGTACAGGCGCAGAGCCTCCGCCGTGTTGCGGTCACACCGGCAGCGGTTCGGCAGGCCCTCGGGAGACTGGTGTTCTCGGATGCGGTGCTCGACCAGATCGGACAAGCGCTGAACAGCGGGCAGGCAATCTTTCTTTTCGGTCGACCGGGAAACGGGAAGACCGCGCTGGCCCAGCGGGTGGTTGCCATGTACGGCGGGGCGGTCTTCGTCCCGTACGCGATCCTGGCCGATTCCCAGATCATCCGCGTGTTCGACCGGCATCATCACCATCCGGTCGCGAACCAGCCGCCGGGCGATCGCCGCTGGGTGCTCTGCGAGCGCCCACTCATCCAGGTCGGTGGGGAACTGACCTTGGAGCAGCTGGATCTCATCTACGACGAGCGGAATCGCTTCTACGAGGCGCCGCTCCAGCTGCGTGCGAATAACGGTGTCTTGCTCATCGACGACTTTGGCCGGCAACGTGTTCCTCCGCGGGCAATCCTCAACCGGTGGATCGTTCCGCTCGAGCAACGGATCGATATCCTGACCCTCCACACCGGAAAGCAGATCGAGGTTCCGTTCGAAGGCCTGGTGATCTTTTCGACGAACTTGCAACCGACCGATCTCGTGGACGAAGCCTTTCTCCGGCGCATCCCGAACAAGATCCATCTCGGTAATCCGACAGTCCAGCAGTTCGCCGAGATCTTCCGGGCACAATGCGAGGAACTCGGTGTTCCGTTCGATCCGCAGGGTCTCGCCTACCTGCTGCGGACGTACTACGTGGGGAAGCGCGAGCTGCGGGCGTGCCATCCACGCGACATCCTGCGCGCACTGGTCGGTGCGGCGCGGTACCTGGGCCGCGAACCGCGGCTGACTCCCGATTTGATCGACCGGGCGTGCCGGTCGTACTTCATCAATCCCTAGCGGGGCTGGGGCGTGCGATCACGGTAGGAAGAACGAAGGCGGGGCAGCGCAGAGTATCGCTGCCCCGCGTGGGTTCGCTCGGTTTGCGACTCACGCAGTGGGACGCCGGAAGGCTGCTTCCGGTAGGAGCGGGTGCGAGTCAGCCGGCCGACCGAGCGCAACCGAGTCCTCGATGAAGCGCCGGAGGAATGGTGGGAGACGGAACGCCGCCCAGTGGATCTCCGGCGAGTAGTACTGGCAGTCGTCGATACCGCGCTCGCGCAGCCGCTGCGCGACCGTCTCGACAGTGAGCGCTGCCGGATCGACGTCGCGCGAGGCGACGGTGAAGCTCCAGAAACTGTCGTACGATTGGACGGTCGTGATATAGGTTCGCACGATCGGCAGCACCTCGCGCAGGTGCAGGTGCGTTGCGGCTGTTTGGATCGGCAAGAGCATCGGCGACTCGGTCTGCTGGACGACCAGCCCGCCTGGCGCCAACATATCGGCCAGACCGTTGTAGAAGTCCGGCGAGAACAGCACCATGCCAGGCGTGTCGCCCAGCGGGTCCGGCCCATCGACGATGATCACGTCGAAGGTTCCGGAGCGGCGCTCGACGTAGGCGAAGCCGTCCTCGAACCGCAGCTCGACGCGCGGGTCGTCGAACGCGCCGCGATGGATGTTCCAGAGATGTTCGCGGCACGCTTCGACCACCTGCTGGTCGATCTCGACCATCGTGACCTGCTCCACCGGATGCTGGAGGACCCGGCGCAGCGCACCACCGTCCCCGCCCCCGATGATGAGTACGCGGCGAGGGTTGGGGTGCGCGATCATCACTGGGTGCACCAGCATTTCGTGGTAGCAGAACTCGTCGCGCTCCGCCGTCTGGAGCACGTTGTTGAGTACCAGCGCACGGCCGAAGAGGACCGTGTCGATGATCGCGATCTCTTGATACGGGGACGTGCCCCGATACAGGACGTCACGCACCTGCAGGAAGACCCGCTGACTCGGGACTTCCGGGTCGTCGGTATGCCAGAGTCCTCCGTCAATCAACGATCATCCCCCTACTCACCTGCATCACTTCCATCCGCTCCGGCTGGAATCGCTCCCGCAGCACCGGGATCGCCGCCTCGGGGTTCGTGTGCTCGCCACACGTGAACACGTCCACAGCCGCGTACCCGAGCTCCGGCCAGGTGTGGATACTCAGGTGCGACTCGGACAGGATGGCGATACCACTGACCCCGTTGTACGGCTCCCAGGGAAAGACCTGCAGGTCGCGCAACGTCGCATTCGTTGCGGCGACTGCGTCGCGGATGGCCTCTTCGACCGCGTGCAGGGAGTCGATATTCTTGCAACCCCAGAGTTCGACAATGACGTGTCGACCCAGGCTCTTCACTCCCCACAGACCTCCGTTTACCTGAGAACGATCACCCCCCAACAGCGCGTGCCCAGTCCAACGGGCAACGACACTACAGTCTACCACTCGATCTTTCCCCCTGCAACCCCCGGTGACCGCGAGGCGCCAGTTAGGCCTGATGATCCAGCCGATCGTTCGAGCTCGACTGCTCCTTGCAGGGTCGGCCGCCGGTGGTTACAATAAAGACTGCGCTCGGAACTGCGGCATGGGGATGACAGGATTCGACAGGGCCGTAGGTCCGAGGATTGCAGGCCGAGGTCGCCCACGAACTCGTAAAAAGGGGCACCAAAGTAACTGGCGAGCGCGAACTCGCTCTGGCTGCGTAATTCACGCAGCCACGTCTGCCCGGACCTTTCCCCGGTGGGTCTGGAGCGGGCGTCGCAAGACCGGGGTGCCCCTCGCCCAAGCGCCGGTGCGGGCGAGGTCAAGATCGATCCGGCTCGGCTGACTGGGATCCTGTCGGTGGGAGCCCGGCAGCGACAGCGAAACACCGACTAAGCCTGTAGGATATCCTCGGCTGAACGCTCTGGACGGGGGTTCGATTCCCCCCATCTCCACCGGAGCACCCCGGCAACCTGCCGGGGTTTTCGTTTTTCTCGATCCCTCGTGATGCCTGCGACTGGAAATGCCTAGCGAAGAGTATACTCAGCCTCACGCGGCGTGTGTGGCTCGCTGCTGCGCTGGTACACTCGCCTAGCTCGTTCTGGAGCGTCCTCCTCGTGCGATCGTGGTTCGCGTTAGCCTGGCTGGTCGGTCTGGCGTTCGCCTGGTTTTGGTTCGCAAGGCAGTCGCAGGTTTTGCGTGCGGCGAAAGGCTCGCACCGGCGCGTCGTGGTCACCTGCGTTGGGCTCGCCTTCGTCACCCGCTTCGTCCCTGTCGTGCTGCTTCCATCTGGGGCAGCCTTCGACATCGCCTCCTATGCGATCGTCGGAAGCCTCCTGCGCCTCGGTCATGACATCTACACAGCACCGCTCGCCGAAGGACGCCACCCGTACTTCCCGTTTCAGCTCTTCATCAACGCTCTGGCACATCGTCTGGCGACCGAGTACGGGCTCCCTTTTCCTGTTCTCGTCAAGGTCACCCCTGTGCTGGCTGACGTCCTGCTGACGCTTCTCATCACGCGTGTCTCCTTGCGTCTACCGCTGGCGACTGGTGAAACCGTTGGCTTTCTCTATGCAGTGCATCCGGTGGCAATCTACGTCTGTGCCTACCACGGCCAGTTCGATGCTGAGCCTCTCTTGGCTGCGATGCTCGCCGCTCTTACCATCGCTACCGGACGAGTCTTCCTGGCTAGTCTCCTGTTGGGCGTTGCGATCGCGCTCAAACCATGGCCGGCGCTGTTCGTCCCGCTGTTCATCGGCTGTGTTCCCCAGTGGCGGCAGCGGGGTGCGCTGCTGATCGGGAGTAGTCTCGTCCCGCTCGCTTGCGTTGCACTCTATCGGGCGATGATCCCGGGGAGCTGGGTACCAGTGGTCGCAACGGTCGTCTCCTATGGCGGGGTGCCCGGTTGGTGGGGAGTAACAGCGTTGCTCCGACTGCTCTTCGTCGTTTCACAGTCGCAGACATTCAGCTTCCTCGCTTCCCTGCACCCTGATCGCGTGCTCAGCGAGGTTTTCAGCAATGGGCGTTGGGTACTGCTAGGAGCGGTGCTCGGAGCTTCGATGCTCGCTGCCTCTGCGTGGTATCGCTCGGGTTCCTCGGCCAGACACCGTTTCCCACCCATCCAGTGGATGGCGCGTGCCCAGTCGTTCCTCGTCGTCACGTTCTTGGCGCTGGCCACAGGCTTCGGTGTGCAGTACTTGAGCTGGGTCATACCGTTCGCGCTCGTCTCTGGGCAACTGCACCGGCTGCGTGTCTTCACCGTGACAGCAGTGGCCTTCCTGGCCAGTGCGAATGCCCTCGGTCTCCTCCAGGAGTCGCTCGGCCTGGCCGATCAGCTCGCGCTCGACGACATCGTCCGTGCGCTGGGACTCCCCGTGTGGGCAGTGACGATCTGGTGGGCGTGGTCGCTCGGGCGTGCCTTCTGGCACGAGCGACCCGATCGAACGTAATCCTCGTGACTGACTGGTCGATCCGTTCAGGTGTGCCCGACTCGGAGCAGAACGAGTTCGTAGGCATCCCCTTCTTTCCGAACTCGGAAGAGGCAACCAGCATAGCGGATCGTGGCGCCATCCTCGAGGTCGGGAGGCAAGGGAACGATCCGGGATCCGGTATGGATGCGGATCGGCGGAAGTTCGTGCGTCTGTTCCGGATCGGCCTCGCGGTACGGCGAATGTTCGCCGCAGCGTGGACAATAGCCCATAGCTCGTCCCTCCTCAGTGCGTTCCCACCTGCTGTCCACCGAAGTAGGCTGCTGCGCCACCCAGCACGCCAGCGTACAGCGCCGCGATGATCCCGAAGAACCAGAGCGTCGCGGTGCCCAGCGTCAAATGGGTAAGGTGTGGGAACAGGATACCGGCCGTGAAACCGGCTGCGACCGCTTCGATCAGACCGAACACGAACGCTTCCTCGCCCTGCAGACGACCGACGATGCCGCCGGCGAACCCACCAATGAGCGGCGAGAGCGGCCCCAGGATGAAGTGCAGTCCCGGAGGAAGGATACTGAGGATCATGACGACGACCGCCACGATGAGTGCCTTGACGAGGCGGACTATACGCTGCATCAGGATGGAACTCCCTCCTGTGTCATGACCGCAGCGAGCGCTTCTCGGATCAACGCAAAATCGTGTTCGTCGATACGGTGGAGCTGTCCTTGAAAGGCGAGCCGCCAGTGAGCGGCTGGCCACTTCTGCACGTGGTGGAGTTGGGGAGCGAGTTCCTCCGCAGGCACCACGACACCGGGCGGGAGGACGATGTCCGGCTCGATCTGAACGCGCCAGGGGTAGTCCTCGGCGGCTTTCTTCGGGTCTTTGCTCCTCCAGATTGGGGTGTGGTTCTCGAAGGCTTCGGAGACGACGGTCGCTGTTGCCGCGAATCCCTGGACGCCGGTGAGATAGTAGACGAGCCGGTCTCCCGGTCGCATCGCCTCTGCCTTCTTGCGATGCCGCGCTTTGAATCCTTGGACCCGGAAACCGTGTTCGCGAGTGGCGGCGAAATTCTCCGGCGACCCGACCAGGATCCAGTACTGCGGGTTCGACACCGGCTGTACCCTCCTCGTCCGTCCATCCCGTATTCCTGTCCCAGTCTACTTCTCGCGCAGCGACGAGTGGTCCGAACCGTTACCAGCCTGCCGCCGGGTTGCGTCGAGTGACAGCGTATATTGAGTGGACGGCTGCAGTGGAACCCTGGTGACCAGGCGAATCTTTCACCGGAAATCCGACGATTGCGTGGCTGCTGGCCTCGGGTCATACTTGAGTCGACCTTCGGCGTCGGCACGCGATCCGTCGCCGCATGCCAACCCGCAGCTGGAGGAGGCACCCATGGACCGCGCAGGTATCCGAGAACGCCTGGTTGCCATCGTCGGTCCTGACGGCGTTCTCGATCGGCCCGATGAGCTACTCGTGTATGAGTACGACGCGTCCGACGAGGTCTTCGCCGGGCATCATCATCCGGATTTCGTCGTTCTGCCGCGCACCGCCGAGCAGGTCAGCGCCGTCGTGCGGCTCGCGAACGAAGTCGGCTTGCCGGTGATCCCGCGCGGTGCCGGCACTGGTCTCGCGGGCGGCGCGCTCGCCTTGCAGGGCGGCATCCTGGTCGTGCTGACGCGCATGAACCGGATCCTCGAAGTGAACGAGCGTGACGGCTATGCGATCGTCGAGCCGGGCGTGATCAATCTCGAACTCTCCAACACCCTTCAGCCGCGGGGTTACTTCTTCGCCCCCGATCCGGCATCGCAACGTGCCTGCACGATCGGTGGGAACGTCGGTAACAACTCAGGTGGCCCCCACTGCCTCAAATATGGTGTCACCACGAACCATATCCTCGGGCTAGAAGTTGTGCTGCCTGACGGGGAGCGGATCTGGACCGGCGGTCCGGTTCCGGAGACGCCCGGTGTCGACCTCACCGGCGTACTGGTCGGCTCGGAAGGGACGTTGGGCATCGTCACCAAAGTGATGGTGCGGCTCACGCGTCTGCCGGAAGCCGTGAGCGTGCTGCTGGCGGCGTTCCCGGATATCGAGTCGGCCTCGCACGGCACGTCGGCGATCATCGCCGCTGGGATACTTCCGGCAGCCCTGGAGATGATGGACCACTTGACGATCAAGGCGGTCGAGGACGCGTTCCACGCTGGCTACCCGCGTGAAGCTGGCGCGGTGCTGCTGGTGGAGCTGGATGGACTGCAGGAGATCGTGGCGGAGAACACGACGCGTGTCGCCGAGATCTGCCGTCAACACGGCGCATGGGAGGTCCGTGTCGCCCGGACGAAGGAGGAACGCGATCTCCTGTGGCTGGGTCGGAAGTCGGCCTTCGGCGCGATGGGGCGGCTCGCGCCCAACTATTATCTCGTCGACACGACGGTGCCGCGCACCAAGCTCCCGGCGACGATGCGGCGTGTCGAGGAGCTGAGTCGGGAATACAAGTTGTCGATCGCGAATGTGTTCCACGCCGGCGACGGAAACCTGCACCCGCTCGTCCTGTTCGATCGGCAACGGCCAGGCGAGGTCGAGCGCGTCCTGGAGTGTACGACCGAAATTCTGCGGTATTGCGTCGATGTCGGCGGTACGCTCTCGGGTGAGCACGGGATCGGCTTCGAAAAGCGCGATTACATGACGCTCGTCTTCACGACGGAAGATCTGTGCGCGATGGCGGGTCTCAAGAAGAGCTTCGACCCGCGCGAGCTCTTCAATCCGGAGAAGGTCTTGCCGTCCGGTTTCCGCTGCGCTGAGGTCGGCATCTTCCGTCAGCAGGCGCTCGCTCAGCGCCTCGGGCTGGAGTACGTCTGAGGTGGCAGGATGACAGGAACGACGCGTTTGGAGCCAGAGATCGCACTCGAACGGCTCGCTGGTTACGGGGTCCACCAGGATCCCGCGCCTTTCGCTGTCGACGAGGTGGTACCGAAAGTGGCGCTCGCGGTGGCGAGCCCGGAAGCGGTGGCCGAGGTGCTGGCGGTTTGCGCTGCGGCCGAACTCGGAGTGATTCCGTGGGGCTGCGGTGGTCAGATGGGACTCGGCAACGTGCCCGAGCGCTACGACGTCGCACTGGATGTGCGTGGACTGTCGCAGATCGTCCAGTACGAACCGGCTGATCTGACCATCGCCGTCCAGGCTGGGCGGACACTGGCTGATCTGGAACGGGATCTCGCCGCCAATGGGCAGATGCTGCCGATCGATGCAGCCGAGCCGGAGCGGGTCACAGTGGGTGGTCTCGTGGCGACCGGTCTCGGTTGTCCACGCCGCTTCGGGCACGGCAGCCTGCGGGATCTCATCATCGGCATCACGGTGGCGCTACCGGACGGGACGCTGGCTAAAGGTGGGGGCATCGTCGTCAAGAACGTCTCCGGATACGACATGATGCGTCTGCACTTCGGCGCCTTGGGGGCGCTCGGTGTGATCGTGCAAGCGAATTTCAAGCTCCTGCCGGCTCCCGAGGCGCAACGGACGTTGCTCCTCGGCTTTTCAGCGGTCGCCGAGGCCGCAGAAGCAGCGCTCACTCTTCGGGGGTCGCAACTGGCACCCACTGCGCTGGTCGTACTCGAGCCGGAAACAACGCGTCGGATCGGCCTGGAGGCGAGCGGCTGGGTGCTCGCAGCACGTTGCGAGGGGCCGGAAGCAGCAGTCATCCGTCAGGCCGATCGGTTGCGCGACACTGCCGGTGCCTTCGCTCGCGAAGCGCAGGTTTTGGATGCGGCCGAAACGATCGCGTTCTGGCGGGCACTGCAAGGCGCGCTCGATGCACGACCACAGACGGATCGCTTGCGGGTGCGGATCGGCGAGTTGCCGACCCGTCTGGCCGGGCTAGCTCAACGCCTGACGAGCGATCTCGGCTCAGCACTCGCTGGACTCGTACTCGACTACGGGAGCGGACTGGCGTACGTTACGGTCAGTGGAACGGTCGAGCTGCTCCGCTCCGCCTGGAGCACGCTAGCCCAACTGGGATATCACGCGACGATGCTCGCAGGCCCACCCGGCAGCAAGATGGGCACCGACGTTTTCGGTCGACACCCCGACGGTGTGACCGTCATGCGCCGGCTCAAGGAGACCTTCGACCCCCAGCGCGTGCTCAACCGAGGGCGCTTCATCGCGCATCTCTGACCGAGGAGGCAGGTGACGAGGATGGCGACTGTACAGAAAGTGGAGCGCCGGCGGACTTTCGGTGGACGGGATGCTCCAGCGTACGATGCGATACGCAAGTGCGTTCATTGCGGTTTTTGCTTGCCCTCGTGCCCGACGTACCGGATCACCTGGCGCGAGCGCTCGTCGCCGCGTGGTCGTATTTGGCTGATGAAGTCCGTGGCCGAGGGGCGACTGGATCTCCTCGATCCGGTTTTCGCTGAGGAAATGCAACTCTGTCTCAACTGTCGAGCGTGCGAGGCGGTCTGCCCGAGTGGCGTGCATTACGGAGAGATCCTGGAGGCGTCGCGCGCACAGCTCGTGCAGCACCGACCCCAATCGCTCCGCGAGCGGCTGTTCCGTTTCCTCGGATTTCGCGTTCTGCTCGGTGACATGCGGCGCTTCCGGCTGGCGAATCGCCTGTTACGGTGGTACCAGCGCAGCCTACTGCGTCCTCTGGTGCGCCGCTCGGGCCTGTTGCGGCTGCTCGGGCTCGAGCATGCCGAGGCGCTGCTTCCACGTCTGTCGGACGCGTTCGTGGTCGCCGATGGGCGGTTCTATCCGGCCGAGGGGGAACGCCGCGGGCGAGTCGCACTCTTCGTCGGCTGCGTGATGAGTACAGCCTACGCACACGTACATGAGGCGACGATCCGTGTCCTGACGCGCAACGGCTTCGATGTGGTGCTGGTTTCGGGCCAGCAGTGTTGTGGTGCGCTCCACGTGCACAGCGGTGAACCGGAACTCGGTCGCGAGCTGGCCCGACGCAACATCGAGGCGCTGGAGTCTCCCTACCTCGATGCCATCATCGTCAACGCAGCTGGTTGCGGCGCGATGCTCAAGGAGTATCCGCAGCTCCTGCGCCACGATCACGGGTATGCGGAGCGGGCACGCGCTTTGGCTGCGAAGGTGCGGGACGTGCTCGAGTTTCTCGTCGAGCGCGGTTTGACCGCGCAACCGGGCCCGCTACCGTGGACGGTGACTTATCAGGAACCGTGCCATCTGGCGCACGCGCAACGAATCACCCAGCAGCCGCGGGTGCTCCTGCGGGCGATTCCGCAGCTGCGGCTGGTCGAAATGGCCGAGTCGGCGCTCTGCTGCGGCTCCGCCGGTATCTACAACCTCCTGCAGCCGAACATGGCGTCGGTGTTGCTCGAACGCAAACTGGACAATGCTCTGGCGACCGGTGCCGACGTCATCGTCTCGGCTAACCCCGGGTGTATGCTCCAACTCGAGGCAGGGCTCCGGGCGCGGGGCAGTCGTGTTCCGGTCCTGCACCTCGTGGAAGTGTTGGATCGCGCCTATGCCCAGAGCGCGTCGACTTCTCCGGTCGGCTCGGTCGCGGACTGAGTGAAGGGCACAGGCGGAAGCGCGGAAAGAGAGGTTCCGGGCAGTGCGCTGGTTGCGTGCACTGGCTTTCGTCATGGTGTTGGGCCTGACTCTCGTGTCACCGGTGCAGGCGCAGGAGACGGGAACGATCAGCGGGCGAGTCCAGAATGGCACTGCTGGCGGTGGGAGTGTCGCTGGTCTCACTGTGACGTTGCGTCATTTCGCTGGTATGCAGCTTGCCGAAGAGAAGCAGGCGCAGATCGGCCCGGATGGGTCGTTCTCGTTCGAAGGGCTCGCTACCGGCGCGCAGGATGCCTATATCCTGGCCGTGCGGTACGCCGGCGTGGAATACGTCAGTCCGATGGTGCAGTTGAACGAGCAGCCGCAGCAGACGGTCGATCTCACTGTCTACGAGACGACGACCGATGCGAGCGTCCTGCGCGTGAACTCGCGCTCGCTCGTGATCGCCGGTGCGTCGCCCGAGCTGCGCGCTGTCGACGTGATGGACATCGTCATCGTCGAGAATACCGCTGACCGGACGTACGTTGGCGACAGCAGCGGTGTCGTGCTCCGTATACCGCTCCCCCAGGGTGCGCAGGAGATCAGCCCACAACCGGGTTTCGACTATGGCCAGCCGCGCCTTGAAGGGAACGTTCTGCTGACGACCGGTCCGGTGCCGCCAGGGTCGCACACGATCGTCCTCAGCTACACCGTGCCCTATTCTGGTACCCGCGCGACTCTCTCCATCGGTACGGCGATGCCGACCGGTACCTTGCGTGTCCTGGTGCGCGACGGGACCTACGAACTCGACTCGCGGAGCCTGATCGATACCGGGACGGTCGAAGTGAGCGGCGTCACGTACCGAGTGCTCGCGGTCGATGCGCCGGTGGTTGGTGATACGCACGTGGTGCAGGTCAGCGGGCTTCCGCGTACGGGACTGCTGCTCGACCTCCCGCTCGGTCCGAGTATCGCGATCGCCGTCGGCACGGTCGGTCTCCTGGTCGCTCTCGTGCTCACGGTGATCGCGCTGCGACGGCGCCGGGCCGGGCCTCAGGAGCAGGTTGCTGCGGCCGTGGACGAGCGTTTGCAACTTGCTGCCGAGCTGAACCGGCTGGATGAGGCCCGGGCAGCGGGTGACCTGGACGAAGCACAGTACAACGAGCGACGGGAGGCGATTCTGGCGCAGCTCCGACAGCTCGTCCTGCGCGAGCGCGGCGTCGAAGGAGGGCAGTAGACCGATGCGGCGGCCGGTCGAAATTCGTGACCTGGCAACGTTGCAGCTCCCGAGTGACGCACAGATCGCGCCCGATGGCAGCGAAATCGCTTACGTCCTCACGACGATGGATCTCGATGCGGATCGCTATCGCTCAGCGATCTGGCTCGTAGACAGGGCTGGTGGTGCACCCCGTCGCTTCACGCGGGGGGACGGGCGGGATTTCATGCCGCGCTGGTCACCGGACGGGCAGTATCTGGCTTTTCTGTCCGACCGCTCCGGTACCGATCAACTGTGGGTGATTCCGCGTCGCGGGGGCGAGGCGCGCCAGCTCACCCGGTTCGCCGAACCGGTCACCGCGTTCGACTGGGCACCGGACGGGCGACGTCTCGTCGTCGTCACACGGGCTGTCCAGCCGGAGGGTGCGCCAGAAGCGGCGACGGACGTCGTCCGCTTGACGGGGCTCCGCTACCGGTTCGATGGCCAGCGCGGGTTCCTCCACGAGCGGCGGAGCCATCTCTGGCTCGTCCAGCTCGAGGACGGTGCGGTGGTTCGCCTCACCGAGGGGGACTGGGACGACGACTGGCCGGCCTGGGCGCCGGACGGCTCGGCCGTCGTGTTCACCTCGAACCGCACCGACGAGCGAGAGTGGAATGCGGCGAGCGAACTGTGGCGGCTCGATCTCGATGCGAGCAGCCGGCCAGTCGCCGTCGAACAGCTTGCCGGCGGTGCGGCGGCAGCGCTCGGCCGGCCGGCCTGGTCGCCCGACGGTCGCTGGCTGGCTGCTGTCGGCCATTTCGAGTCGTGGGCTGGCTCGGCTCGGCACAAGCGACTGTGGCTCATTGCGCGCGATGGGAGCGCGGTGCGCTGCAGCACCGAAAGGTTCGACGCCACGTTGGACGACGCACTCTTGACCGACACCTTTGGCCCGACGCGACCCGGTCTCGTCTGGTCGCCGGACGGGCAGTGGGTCTATGCGCAGGTGAGCGAGCAGGGCGCGGTGCGGCTGTACCGGTTCCCGATCGACGGTAGCGAACCGCACTGCATCATCGGCGGCGCACGCCGTGTGCTCGACTTCAGCCTGAGTCGTGATGGTCAGTGGATCGCAGCGACGATTGCCGATCCTCTGGATCCCGGGTCGGTTTGGCTGCTCGCCGCTGACGGTAGCCGAGCGGAACGGCTGGTCGACCCGAACCGCGACTGGAAGGAGCAGGTCGCGCTGGTCGAGCCGGAGGAGCTGTGGGTACCGAGCCCGACAGACGGTCAGCCGATCCAAGCCTGGCTCCTGCGTCCGCCGGCAGCAGCTAGCCAGAAGGTGCCGCTCGTCCTGTCGATCCACGGTGGTCCCCACGCCATGTACGGGTGGGTGTACTGTCACGAGTTCCAGGTACTGGCCTCTGCTGGCTACGCGGTCGTGTACGCGAACCCGCGGGGAAGTCAGGGGTACGGGGAAGCGTTCCTCTCCTGCACGCGTGGTGCGTGGGGCGAGGCGGACATGCCCGACCTCATGGCAGTCGTCGATGCTGTCGTCGCACAGGGCTGGGTCGATCCGGAGCGGTTGGGCGTGTGCGGGGGATCCTACGGTGGCTACATGACCAACTGGATCATTGGCCATACGGATCGGTTCAAGGCGGCCGTTTCCATGCGGTGTGTTTCCGATCTCCTCAGCATGTATGGGACGAGCGATATCGGAGTCTTCTTCAGCGAGTGGGAGATCGGTGCTGCGCCATGGGAAGATCCGGAGCGTTACCGGCGTCTCTCACCGCTCACGTATGCACCCAATATCCGGACACCGCTACTCTTGCTCCATGCCGAGGAGGACTGGCGCTGTCCGATCGGCCAGGCCGAGGAGTTGTTCGCCTGGCTCCGTCGGCTCGGGCGGACGGTCGAACTCGTCCGCTTCCCCGGTGAGGGACACAATTTGACGCGGAGCGGTCGACCGAAGCACCGCATCGAGCATCTCGAGCACGAGCTCCGCTGGTTCCGCACGTACCTCGGCAGTTAGCTGTTCGGGCTAGGAGGCTCTCCGGTCTCTGCGCGCTCGATCAGCTGGCGGCCTCGGGCGACGACCGCGCGGGCGAACTCGTCCGGTAGCGCGCGGAGGCTCACCCAGCGTTCGAGAAGCGACACCGGGTCGTGCCGTGTCTCCTGCGAGACGTCGACGCGCGGGCGGGAGAGCCGTTCGGTCTCGACCAGGATGCCCGCGACATGGGCTACACCCAGTTCGAGCAGCCAGCGGCGCACTTCGTTCGGGCGCAGCGCACTGGCTCGTTCCGGCGGCACCCGGAGGAAGAGACGGACGATCGCGTCCTGGAGTTCTGCCGTCCGGCGCTCCAGCGCGTGTTGCAACTCGTCCATCGGCGTCTCGGTCGTGAGATCGAAACGCAGTGTCCGCATCGCGCGCGTGCGGACGGGGCGGAACGACCAGTTGACCTGCCGCGGATGCTCTCCTGGTTCGATCGTGACGAGGACGAAGCCCTTCTCCTCGCGCTCCTCGCTGAAGTCGATCCGTTCGACGCTTCCTGCATAGATGACCAGGGGGCGGTCATGGAGAACCTGGTGCTTGTGCAGGTGCCCGAGCGCGACGTAATCGATCGGCGCATCGAGCAGTCCGAGCTCGTCGAGCGCGAAAACCGGATCGTTGCCGAGCAGGACGCTGCGCTCGGCACCGAACTCTCCACCCTCCAGCGTGAGGTGGCCCAGGAAGACCGCGGGGTGAGATGGGTCGAGGCTGGCGAGGTGCTCGCGAACGGTTCTGCTGACCAATTCCCGGAATGTCCGTTCCAGTTCCGTCGCGGGCGCCTGGCGCAGTTGCTCGTCGACCAGGAACGCGGTCATCGGGAACCAGGGGAGGGCCACCACCTGGAGCGGCCCGGAACGCGTCTTCACCGTCAGGTAGGCTGGCCGGCTCACCACGCTGACGCCTGGGAGTTGCAACGCTTCGTAGATATCCATCGGCGTCGAGCGCGCGAGGCTGCGTGGCCGGTCATGGTTGCCGACGAGCAGGACGGTCGGAATGTCTGCGGCCAGGAGACGCTGGATCCGCGAGGCGAAGAGACGCTGGAGTGTTGGACTCGGATCGGGGTTCTTGAAGGCGTCACCGGCGAACAGCACCACGTCCACTTGCTCGGCGAGCGCGGCCTCGATCACCTGGTCGAAGGCGGCGAGAAAGTCTTGAACGCGCGTGCTGTAGCCCAGTTCCGGTCGGAAGGTGCCGTGCGTTTCGATGCCGAGATGGAGATCGGCAAAATGCAGCAGGCGCAGAGCCACGCGACCGTCCTTTCTAGCCGGTCAGGAGGCGCCGCAGCGCCTCGTCGCGCGTGCGAACCGAGCCGTCCGGTTGTCCAGAGCGGGTGCGAACGAACTCGAGCAACTCCTCGCGCCGGTACGGTCGCGTGCGGATCGCAACGGGCATCCGGACGGCATGCCCGACGATGACGCATTCCTGGCGGGGACTGAGGTTCGCCAGCAGATTGCGGAGGCCCGAGCGGTCAGCGACGCCCGTCAGGACGGCCTCGATGTCTTGCTGGTCACTGAGCGGCCCGATGATCTTCGTGCCGAGCTGCGAAAGGATCTCGCGGTCGATACTGGACGGCCGCTGGTCCACGATCAGCAGGGTAACGCGATACTTCCGCATCTCGCGTGCGATCGTGCCGAAGATCGACTGCCTGGCTGCTTCCGGCGTCAGGAATTTGTGTGCTTCTTCCAGGACGATCACCAGCGGGCGGATCTTGGCCTCGCCGCCGGCCAACTGGGCTTCCAGAACGTCTTCGGTGTACTTGCCGTGAATCCGCCGGGTCAGCAGGTTAGCCACCAGCATGTAATCCAGGAACGAGTCGTACCTCCCGAATTGGACGATGACGTGTGTGCCGCGCTGGAGTTTCTGGATGATGTCGTCGATGACGGAAAAGTCGAGGGTGGGACAGATATAGGGACGGTTGACGAGCCGACCCAATTTCGACCGCAGTGCATTGACGGAGGCCTCAGCAACGCCTGTTTCCGAGCAGAACGCCTTGACTGCCTCGCTGTCGAACTTTTGTGTCTGGTCGATCCACTCGCGCCCGAACCGCGCGTACAGGTGATGCGCGACCGTGGCGAAGGTCGGGTTCAGGTTCAGCTCCTCGGCGAGGAGTTCGATATCTTCCGGTTCGATCTGATCGAGGCCGATCCGGATCGTCCGGGCACTCGCGCTCTTCTCGGTGCGGTCGTCCAGCGTGTACACGTGGACCCGCGACGGGCCGAAGAGTTCGCGCAACCCGATGAGCTCCGGCTGGTCGCTCGGAGCGCGTGCGTACTCGTTGTGCATATCGAAGAGGAGCACGGAGACCTCGTCAGCCAGAATCAGGCCGATGAGGAGCAGCCGGGTCAAGACGCTCTTGCCGCTTCCGCTCTGCCCGAAGACACCGTTCGAGCGCTTGACCAGTTCCGCGAGATCGAGCGGCACCGGGATATCCATCGCTGGTGGAGTGCCGAGCGCGAAATGCGTCGTGTCCTCGCGGCCGAAGACAGCCGCGAAATCTTCCGCAGTGGCCTGCCGAAGGTAGGCGAAATGGGGTGGAATCGTTCGTGCGGGACGTGGTTCGACGTTGCCGTGCTCCAGCTCGAGCGAGGGCCGGATTTCAGCCACCGCGTACGCCTGCGTGCCGCGCAGGATACGACTCATGAAGGAGGAACGGAGTGGCGGGTCGGCTGCGATAGCTGAGTCGGTCGTATCCAGCGAAAGATCCGTCACCATGCCGAAATACCGGTGGCGGTCTCCCTCCAGTACCACGAAACTGCCGACCCGGAGACGCTCGACCGCCGTCGGATCCAGCAAGCGGACGCGCAGGCCGCGGCTGAAGCTTCCCTCGGTCACCACGCCGAGAAGACTCGGCTCGAGGTCACCTCGCTCGTCGGGTCGGTGCGCCGCAGCGTTCACGTTGCCTCGTCCGTTCGCAGCCTGACGCTTCCGCGCACCGGATTGTACCATGGGAACGAATACGCAGGTGGGAACGTGACCGATGTTGGACAACGAATGGGAAACACTGGCTGAACTCCTGAAGGCTCCGACAGATCCGAGTCGTCGTGTGTTGGCTGGGCCGGTCGGTCGGCTCCAGGCACTCCACTGGATCACGCGCGCAGCGACGAGCAGCCTCGATCTCGACGAAATGCTGAACACGGTCGCGCGGGTGTTGCGCGAGACGATGCGGGCCGATTCGTGCGGTATCTTCCTTTATGACGAATCCTCGGGCACGCTCACGCTACGGGCGGTCGATGGGGTTTCGCCGGATCGGCCGGGCCGCATCACACTCCCGCTCGGCGTCGGCATTACCGGGCAAGCTGCGCTCACGCGTCGACTGCAGATCGCGTTCGATGCACCGCGGCATCCGGCGTACGTCGATTATCCGCATGTCGACGATCGGCCGTTCGCGAGCCAGGTTTCCGTGCCGTTGATCGCGCGACAGCCGGGGCGTCTCCTCGGCGTCCTGAATATTCTGACGCTCGAACCGCGTGAATTCTGGCCAGAGGAAATCGATTTCCTGGAGACGGCGGCGGGGGAGATCGCCATCGCCATCGAGAACGCGCTGCTGTACAGCGAGACGGATGCCGAACTCCGCCGGCGGATCGCGCAGCTCGAGCTGCTCCAGCAACTCTGGCGGGCGATCGCCTCCACACTCGACCTGGGCGAGTTGCTGGCGACGATCGCCACGCGGGCGATCGAACTCTCCGGTGCTCGTGGTGTCTCGATCTTCCGGCAGTCGCGTGCCAAGGGCGGTGGGCTCGAACTCCTCCGGGCCGCTCCGGCGGAGTGGGCGGCGCGTCACGAGGGAGCGCTCGAGCAGGCGCTCCGCAGCATCGTACAGGAAGTGCTCGACTCCGGGGCAGCTGTGTGGCGCGAGTTGCCCGATGACGGTGTGGCCGTCTATGCACTCCCGATGATCACGGGTCGGCGGGCTGTCGGGGCCCTCTGCCTGGCTTACCGGTACGGTACCGCGCCGCCGGTGCAGACTGGCCTCCTGCACGCGTTCACCGACACAGCGGCGATCGCGATCGAAAATGCCGAACTCTACGAGGAAGCGCGGCGCGGGTTGGCCCGTGCCTCGGCGCTGCTCCGCGAACTTCACCACCGCGTCCGGAACAACTTGCAGACCGTCGCAGCGCTCCTTTCGCTGCAAGCGCGACGGGCTGGTCCGGAGGCACGTGCCGTGCTGCAGGATGCCGTGAGCCGCATCCGGAGCCTCACGGTCGTCCATGACCTGCTGAGTGGCCGGGAGATGCCGGAGGTGTCGCTCCTGGAACTCGCACGGATCGTTGTCTCGCAAGCTGTGCACTCGCTGTACGGTGACGATGTTGCCGTCGAGTGGACGATCGAGGGAGACGAGGTCGCTGTATCCTCGCGACAGACCACGGTTCTGGCACTTCTCCTGAACGAGTTCGTGACGAACGCGGTGCGACACGGGTTCGCTGATGGCCCGGGCCGGATTGCAGTCCGCGTACGGGCTGAGGGAGACCGCGCGGTGCTCGAGGTCGAGGACGACGGGCGTGGGTTGCCCGCGGATTTCGATCCGCTCCGGAGCCGTGGGCTCGGGATCCAGATCGCGCGGACACTGGTGGAGGTCGACTTGCGTGGCGAACTCGAGATCGGCCCGGCACCGCGAGGGGGCACGCTCGTACGCGTGCGCTTCGTCCCGGAAGGACAAGTCGCGGCAGCGGCGAGTGTTCCGAGTTGACGCTCGCGTGCTCGGGCGCGGATACTGCAGCCGGATGGACGGTGGTGTGGGAACGGGAAGGGTACGATGGCGAACGAGGGGTTTACCGGTTACTGGGCGGTCATCTTGGGAGCGTCGAGCGGGTTCGGAGCCGCGACCGCGCGGGAACTCGCGCGGGCCGGTATGCATATTTGCGGTGTGCACCTCGACCGGCGCGCGACACTACCGATGGCCGAGGCGGTCAAAGCGGACGTCGAGGCGGCGGGTGTGGAGGCGCTGTTCGTCAATGCCAATGCTGCGGACGCCGAGACGCGCCAGCAGGTCACGACCGCGCTCCGCGAGCGTGGTGCACGGGTGCGGGTGCTCATGCACTCGCTTGCCTTCGGGACACTGCGGCCCTATATCGATGAGGACGCTTCGCAAGAGGTGACGCAGAAGCAGCTGGAAATGACGCTCGACGTCATGGCGAACTCGCTGGTCTACTGGACGCAGGAGCTGTTCCATGCCGGCTTGTTCGAGCGCGATGCGCGCATCTTCGCCATGACGAGCGAGGGATCGACACGGGTCTGGCGTGGTTACGGGCCGGTCTCGGCAGCGAAGGCTGCACTGGAGTCGCATGTCCGGCAGCTCGCCGTCGAACTGGCGAAGTACGGAATTACGGTCAACGCGATCCAGGCTGGTGTGACACCCACCCCCGCCCAGGCGAAGATCCCCGGAGCGGAGGAGATGCTCCGCGAGGCGGAGCGTCGCAATCCCAGCGGCCGACTCACCTCTCCGGAGGATATCGCCAGGGCGATCCGGGCGCTCAGCGCTCCCGGGCTGCTGTGGATCACTGGTAACGTCATCAAAGTCGATGGCGGTGAGTCTCTCGTCCCGTAGCTGGTCTCACTGCTCGACCGGCCCTTCGTAAACCAGCTGCTCGAGCAAGAGGAGCGTCGCTTCGGCGTCGGACAGGTCGACAGCTTCGAACGGCGCGTGCGTGTGTCGTGCTCCAACGGCGAGGAGTGCAGTCGGAATGCCCTGCCGGATGAGGGCAGCACCGTCGCTCCCGTATCGCTCGAAGACCACGTGCTGCACCGGGATACCGGCGCGGTCGGCGAGTTCAGCCAGCCGCCACAGGAGCCGCTGGTCGTAGTGCGTCGCGGAGTCCTTGTGTACGAGTTGCGGGCCGCCCCCGAGCGTGGCGGGCATCCATTGCTCGCCGACCGTCGGCAGGTCACCGACCAGTCCGACGTCGAGAGCGATCGCCCAGTCGACGTCGAGGTCAGCGCGCAACGAGCTCGCGCCGAGCAAGCCGTTCTCCTCCTGAACCGTCGCTGCGAAGTAGAGTGCGCAGTTCAGCTGCTGCGTGTCGATCTGGCGCACGAGGAGGGTCATCAGCGCGAGTCCGATCCGATCGTCGATCGCTTTCCCGTACAGGCGGGTCCCAACGCGACGGGGCGGCGGATTCCAGATAACGCTCGCCCCGACTGTGATTCCGCGGTCGAGCACTTCTTGTTTCGAATTGGCACCGATGTCGACCAGTAGGTCAGAGAACGTAATCGGCTTATTCCGGCGCTCCTCGGGGACGACGTGGCCGGTAGCTGTCACGAAGATACCCTCGACAGCGAGACCACGCCCCAGGACGAGCGCTGGTTGCCCCACCGGGAAGCGCTCCTGGGGCTCGCCGCGGACCTGCCCGGTTGTCAACCAGAGGAGACCGCTCGTATCGATGGAACGCACGACGAAGCTCAACTCGTCGGCATGCGCGGTGAGGAGAAGACGCGGGCCGGACCCGCCCACGTACGCGATGAGATTTCCTACCCGACTCCGCCAGATGCGCTTGACATGCGGTGCCCAAGCTCGCTCCAGCCAGGCGAGGACCGATTCCTCGCGGCCGGTAGGACCCGGCAGTGTCATGAGATCGACCAGCGTTTCAGCAATCCGTTCGCGCATCGTCCTGCTCCTCGTTTGCCGTATCGAACACCGGTGCCAGGATACAGCGTTCGGGTGAGAAACGGCAGACCCTTCGGTTCGCTAGGCTAACGAGCCGTACGATACAGCCGGCGTGTGGGTCTCTTGCCTTGCTCGATCGAAGCGTTCGGACGAAACTTTCCCTATCATCCCGGGAGGAATGGAGGTCTTTCCTCGCAATGACCGGGCAGACTCCAGAACGTGTACCGCGACTGGTCGTTCGGCGCAGCCGCCTGCGCACAGCGCTGCTCGGATCGCTCTCGCTTGCCTTCTGTATCGTCGCGCTCCGATTCGCCTGGAGTGCGGATGCGTGGATCGAACGCGTGTTCGCCAGTTCGATGGCACTCTTCCTTGGTGTGGTCGCGGTGCTGACCATCTTGCTTGCGGCCGACCGAACACCGGTGCTCGAACTGGACGAAGAAGGCGTGATCGACCGCGGCTCGCTGGTCCGGGCGGGACGTATCCGCTGGCAGGATGTCCGCCGGGTCGAGTCGCGTGAGACGGGCGGACGTCGCGCGCTGCTCGTTCAGGTGTACCGTCCCCAGCGCTTCGCAGCCGATTTGGATCCCGAGCGACGTCGCGGCGCGGAGGAGCTGATCCAGCGCTATGGGACGCCGATCGTCATCCCGTGGGAAGCACTCGACCGACCGCTCGACCAGGTCGTCGAGTATGCCGAGGCACTGCGCCGAGGAATGCCACCGTCGAGCGGATGACCGGCAGGAGTCGATGGCTTGCACTCCGGTGGGAAGACGCCTTCGTTTACCTGCCGTTTACGGAGCGCACGTACCATCCGGGGTGACGCGTTCGCCGCTACCGACTCGGCAGGACGAGCTGACGAAAGGTGATACCATCGAAGTGTTCTGGCGCGCTAGCGCCTGGCGGGAGGAGACGAGCACGTGGAAACGGTACTGCAACGACAGACATCGACGGCGGAAACCGAGCGCCTACCGATCGTGGAAGCGCGGGATGTCGTGAAGATCTACGATACCGGCCGGGTCAAAGTCCATGCCCTGCGCGGCGTTTCGCTCACAGTCTATCGGGGCGAGATGGTCGCGGTGATGGGGCCGTCCGGAAGCGGCAAGACGACGCTTCTCAACTGTCTCTCCGGTCTCGATACCATCGATGAAGGCCAGATTCTCATCGCCGGCAAGGAACTGGCGAAGCTGCCGGACGATGTCCGGTCGACCTTTCGTGCCCGGCACATGGGGTTCGTCTTCCAGCTGTTCAACCTCATCCCGGTGCTGACTGCGCTCGAAAACGTCGAACTACCAGCCCTGCTCGCCGGAGTCCGGCCCAGCGAGGCCCGTCGTCGTGCTCTGGAGGTGCTCGAACAGGTCGGTCTGGCCGATCGGGCTGGTCACAAGCCGAACGAACTGTCGGGTGGACAGCAACAGCGAGTCGCCATCGCTCGCGCACTGGTCAATCAGCCGGACATCATTTGGGCCGACGAGCCGACCGGGAATCTGGATACCGAGACGGCTGACGAGGTGATGGCGCTGCTCCGGCGTCTCAACCAGGAAAATGGCCAGACCTTCGTCATCGTGACGCATGATCCCCGTATCGGCGCGATGTGCGACCGGATCGTACAGATGCGCGACGGCCGGATCATCGACGATGGATTCGCCGGATCCGAGCCGGATTCTCGCGGGGGCAGTGGGCGATGAACGAGGTTTTCGGTGTCTCGCTCTCGCTCGTCCTCCGGATTCTGCTCGCCGCTTTCGGCGCGATCGTGGTCGTCACCGCTGGCCTGTGGTTGTGGCGGCCGGTGCTCGGTCGCATGGCCCTGCGCAATATCCCGCGCCGGCCAGTCCAGACAGTTCTCATCGTCATCGGCCTGATGCTGAGCACGCTGATTTTCTCCGCTTCCCTCACCACCGGGACGACACTGCAACGCAGTATCACCGGGCAGGTCTTACGGTTGGCTGGGCCGGTCGACGAGCTGGTGGTGCAGGCGAGCGGTGATGCGCGGTTCGCTGGACCCCAGCCGGGTGTCTACCTTCCTGCTTCGGTCGTGGAACAGCTCGATCGCGTGGCTGCCCAGGAGCCCCGTGTCGCCGCAGTCGTTCCGGCACTCTGGCAGCCGGTCGCCGCGATCGACCTCCGGACACGCCAGAGCGAGCCGGCTCTGAATCTCATCGGCGTTCCGCCAGAGCGCCTGGCGGCGGTCGGGGGGCTCGTCGATACCGAGGGACGGCCGATCGATCTGGCGCACCTGGCCGAAGACGAGGTGGTGCTCGGAGCGGAGGCTGCCAAGCGACTCGACGCCCAGGTCGGTGACCAGCTCCAGGTCTTCATCGGTGGGCAACCGATCGAGGTGCGGGTCGCGGCGATCGCCCCCGATAGTTTCTTCACCGGAACCCTCAACGTGGGTGATGCCGGTGGCTTGACCGTTCCGTTGCCTCGGGCAGAGCAGTGGCTCGGGGCCGAGGGGCAGGTGAGCTTTGTCGCGCTGAGCAACCACAACGGGATGGAAGACAGTGAAGCGGTCACGCAGGCAGTGAACGCTGCGCTCGCGGGCACGCCGTTCCGGGCCGTGCCGGTCAAGGAGCGGGCAGTCGAGCAGGCGGAGCAGGCCGGTGAGGCGTTCACGAATCTGTTCCTTCTGTCCGGACTTTTTTCGGTCGCTGCAGGTGTGTTGCTCATCTTCTTGATCTTCGCGCTGCTGGCTGCCGAGCGCAAAACCGAGATGGGGACGCTGCGTGCGCTGGGGATGAAGCGCTGGCACCTCGTCGCGCTTTTCGCGCTGGAGGGGATGGGATACAACCTCCTCGCTGCGCTGGTGGGCGCCGTTGCCGGTGTCGCGGTCGCCTACGCTATCGCCGGGTTCATGGGCCGGCTGGTCGGAGAATTCTTCACGATCGAGCCATCGTGGCGGCCGCGTGATCTCGTACTCGCCTATCTCATGGGGGTTGTCGTTACCTTCGTCACGGTCGTTATTGCGGCGTGGCGCGTCAGCCGGTTGAACATCGTGGCGGCGATTCGCGACTTGCCGGAACCGCAGTTGCCGCGGGCGAGCCGCCGCTGGCTCGTGGCTGGTGTCGTCGGGTTGCTCGCTGGCGGCGCACTCTGCTGGTTGGGATGGCGGGACGGGAGTCTCGGCTGGTTCTCCCTCGGTATGTCACTGGTACCGCTCAGTGCTGCAGCGGTATTACGGCGCTTCGGCGTACCGGCACGCCCGCTCTACAGTCTGGCGGCGCTGCTCGTGCTGTTTTACTGGCTCATGCCCGATTCCTGGCACGAGCGACTTTTCGGGCCGATGAGCGGCGGCTTCGAGTTGTTCGTGCTCGCCGGTCTCATGATGGTTGCAGCGCTGACTGTCCTGCTCGTCTGGAATATCGAAGTCGCGGTGGGACTGGTCGGCCGGCTCGGGCGTGCTTTCCGGCGCTGGTTACCGGCTGTCCGGATCGCGGTCGCCTACCCGATGGCATCGCGCGGTCGGACCGGGCTCACCGTGGCGATGTTCAGTTTGATTCTGTTCGCGCTCGTCGTCATGTCGACGATCTACGCGAATGTGGTCGCGATTTTCGCTGGCCCTCTGGCAGATGCCGGATGGGATGTCGAGGTCACGCAAGTCGGTGCGCAGCCGATCCCTGACCTCATCGGTGCGCTACAGGAGGGTGGCGTCGACGTGACGGCCATCACCGCGAGCGGGCGGGTGGCGAGCGTACCCTGGACGCGGGTCAGTGTGCGTCCGGTGGGAGCCTCGACCGGTGACTGGGCTCGTTACCCGGTTCGTGGGATCGATGCCGATTTCGCGGCGAACGTCGAGGCGCCGTTGCAGCTGCGCAGTGCGGACTACGCTACTGATCGTGCAGCATGGGAGGCCGTCGCGCGTGATCCCTCTCTCGCGATCGTGGACGCCAACGTGCTACAGCAGCGCGGCGGTGATCCGGCGAACCTCTATCTGCCGCAGCTGCGAACGAGCGAGGGAAGTTTCCAGCCAGTTGAGCTGGAACTCCGCGACAATGCTAGCGGGAAAACGACGACAGTTCGCGTGATCGGTGTGATCGATGGCAGGATTTCGTCGTTGGTAGGCCTCTACGTGTCCGAGCAGCTGGTTGGGGAGGTTTTCGAGCGTCCCTCGACGATCGAGTACGAACTGCGGCTCGTCCCCGAAACTGATGCCCGCACCTTCGCACGGGACGTCGAGGCAGCGTTGCTCCCATTCGGCGCGCAAGCAGCGGCGACGAGCGATCTCATCGGGCAAGCGACCGGGATCATCCGCGGGTTCATTCGAATCATTCAAGGTTTCATGGCGCTCGGCCTCGTCGTGGGCATCGCCGCGCTCGGTGTCGTCTCGTACCGTGCGGTCATCGAACGGCGACACCAGATCGGGGCGCTCCGCGCGATCGGGTACCAGCGGGCGATGGTCGCCGTGGGTTTCCTGCTGGAGTCCGCGCTCGTTACCAGTGCAGGGATCGCTGGAGGAACGTTGCTCGGTATTCTCCTTGCCCGGAATGTGGTGACGGGTGAAGAAGATCTAGCAGGGCGCTTCGAGCAGTTCTCGCTCGTCGTGCCATGGGGGCAGCTCGCGCTCTTCGCTGGGCTCGCGTTGGGTGTCGCGCTGTTGATGGCCTATGTACCGGCACGGCAGGCGTCGCGCGTTTCGATCGTCGAGGCGCTGCGGTACGAGTGAGACCCGCATGGGTGTCCGCGCTGTTCTCGTCACGCTCGTGGTCACTCTCGTCGGGCTGTGGCTCGGCCAGGACGGTAGCGTCTCGGCACAGCAGGCCGTCGGCCAGCCGCAGACGTTCACGGCGACTGCCCGTGTTGTCGAGGTACTTGAGGAAGGCGTCACCACGGTCGGCCCGGTGACACAGCCGTACCAGCGGCTGCTCGTCGAGCTGACGAGCGGCCCGGAAAAGGGCCAGCGTGTGGAGGTATCAGTCGGCGTCCGCGACCTGAACACGGCTGGCCAGCGCTTCGCACCGGGCGATCGCCTCTTTCTGACCGTGTCGACCGGCCCGGACGGGAGTCGTGCCTACACGATCCTCGATCGGGACCGCTCGACGCCGTTGGCCGTGCTCGCTGTCCTATTCGCTGGCGCGATCGTCGCGCTCGGTCGCTGGAAGGGCGTGCGGGCGCTCCTCGGGCTTGCGTTCACGTTCGTCGTCTTGATTTGGGTGCTCGTGCCGCTGATCTTGCGCGGCTATCCACCGGTACCGGTGGCCATTGCCGTCTCGTTCGTCGTGTTCGTGGTGACGCTCACGGTGACGCACGGAGTCGGGCGGATGGTTCTCGCAGCCATGGCTGGCACGAGCTTGAGCTTGATCTTGACTGGCCTCCTGGCTGCGTTGTTCGTCGCAGCTGCTGGGCTTACCGGACTGGCGGATGAGGAGGCGAGCTTTCTCCAGGTCGTTCTCGGGGAGCGGGCAGTGAGCCCGCGAGGGCTACTGCTCGCCGGGATGCTGGTCGGTGCCCTCGGCGTGCTCGACGACATCACGGTCTCACAAAGCTCGCTCGTCTTCGAGCTGCGGCGGGCTAATCCGTCGCTGACCGGTTGGGAGCTGTTCGCCGCTGGTGTGCGTGTCGGCCGCGACCATATCGCAGCGACAGTCAACACGCTCGTTTTGGCGTATGCCGGAGCGGCGTTGCCCTTGCTCTTGCTGTTCAGCCAGCTGGAGGAGCCGCTCCTCTGGATCCTCAACCGCGAGATCGTGGCGCAGGAGGTCGTCCAGACGCTCGTCGGGAGTCTGGGACTGATCGCCGCGGTACCGCTGACGACCGGCTTCGCAGCCTGGCTGGCGGTGCGAACACCGGTGACTGCGCTCGAGCCCTCACCGCATCATCATGGGCACGTGCACTGATGAACCGCCAATCGTACCGTGCGTCCGAAACGATCGCGACAGCTGCGTGCGCGACACCGATCGGAGTTCTCCGTCTCTACGGTTGCTCGAGGGGTCTCTTGGCGATCGTCCTGCCTGAGCAGGATCTGCAGGCCGTCGAGCGGAAGCTGGTGCGGTGTCTCGCCCGCAGCGGTGTCCGTCACGTCGTTCTCCGCGAGGAGGAGAGGGCGCTCGCTGACGTGCGACATCAGCTGTGGGAGTACTTCGCTGGGCTGCGGCGACGCTTCACGGTGCCGGTGTACCTCTGCGGTACACCGTTCCAGCAGCGGGTGTGGCAACTCGTTGGCGAGATCCCCTTCGGTACGACCTGGACGTACCGTGAACTCGCCGAGCGGCTGGGGCATCCGACGGCGGTGCGGGCCGTCGGGGCAGCGCTCGCCGCGAACCCCTTGCCGATCGTCATCCCTTGTCATCGCGTCGTCGGTGCGCGGGGTGCGTTGCGTGGCTACGCTGGCGGACTCGCCCTCAAGGAATTCCTCCTCACGCATGAACGGGCGGTTGCCCAGCGTCCGTGAGGTCACCAGCCGCGTTCGAGGCGCTGGAAGGCGCGGTGCAAACGCCGGGCGACGCGCTGCCGTTCCACGCGCTCGGGGTCACGGAACAACCAGACGAGGACGATTCCAGCAACGAATCCTCCGATGTGCGCCCAGTAGGCGACACCACCGGTGGGAGCGGTCGGCACGCCGAGCGAGGCGAGTCCGGCGAAGAACTGGAAGACGAACCAGAGCCCGATCAGAATAATGGCCGGCAGGTAGAAGAAGATCGGAATGAAGCCGAAGAACGTGACAGTGCGCACCAAGCCGCCCGGGTAGAGGACGAAATAGGCTCCCATGACGGCAGAAATCGCACCGGAGGCACCCACCATCGGGATGCGCGAGGCGGGATCGAGCAAGGTCTGGGCCCAAGCTGCAGCTACACCGCCGAGGAGGTAGAAGAGAAGATAACGGAAGTGGCCCATCGAGTCTTCGACATTGTCGCCGAAAATGTAGAGGTACCACATGTTTCCGATGAGATGCGCGAAACCACCGTGCAGGAACATCGAGGTGAAGACAGTGAGGTACACCGGAAACCCAACTGTCGGCGGGAGATCGACGCCGCGGGTCAGCTCGTAGGGAATGGCGCCGTACTTGAAAATGAACGCCTCCAGGCGTTGCGGCGATTGCGCCATCAGGAGCAACTGATAGAGAAACACGAGCACATTGATGGCAATGAGCATCGTGTTGACGATGGGGAAGCTCTGCCGGCCACTATTGTCATCGCCGATCGGGAACATCGTCCAGCCGTCCTCCGATTCCCACAGACGATGGAGCCGGCAGCGAGCAGCGAGATCGCCTCGCTGCCGGCATCACTGCGGTCACTCGCCCTGTCGTGTCTCTTCCTGAGCCTGCTCGGCCAGAAGACGACGGAACTCGTGCACCTCGCGTTCGTAACCCTGGTATTGGAATGTGACACGTGACTGGTTGTTGGCGTCACCGCGGATGTCGATTTCGACGAACCCGTGGGGATCCTCGAACCGCATGAACCCGGCGAGATCGCGCACCAGCGGGATGCCGAGCTGCTCCGCGAAGAATTGTCGCGCTCGCCGCGCGACTTCGTCCGGATGGAGTCGGAACGGATGCGTTTCTGCCATGACTCTCCCTCCCATCTGTACGTGATACCGACGATACCGACTAAGTCCACGGGTCGGCAAGTCCGCTGTCACGCACACCGACCGAGCGATTCGAGCAGTGCAGTAACGCGTTCGACATCGGCGAGATCGGGCACGACAGCATCCGGGTGCTCGGCACGGAGTTCTTCCACACCGAAGCGGCCAGTGGCTACAGCGAGTATCTTCGTGCCGCTCTCCCGCGCCGCTGCGATATCGCGAGGCGTATCGCCGACGAGAATCGTCTGCTCGTGCGACGGTGAGACGGCGAACCGGGTACGGGCATCCTCGATCGCTCGGGTGACCAGTTCGTGGCGCTCCTGCGCGTCATCGCCATAGGCGCCGAACGGCAAGGCGCGATCCAGCTCTGCTGCAGCCAGTTTCCAGCGGGCGACGAGCGCGGCGTTTCCCGTCAGGACGCCCGTCAGATGCCCGCGCTGCTGGAGTCGATCGAGGAGCGAGCGCACGCCGGGCAGGACCCAGTCACGGCGAGCACCCGGCGGGACCAGTTCACGATAGCGTGTGCCCATCCGTCGCATGACCTGCGGGAGCAGCTGAGCGATCGCCTCTTCACTCAAGCCGTGCCGGAGCAGGGCGAGGCGGGCGATCTGGCTATCGAGCATGCCAGCGAGCGGGATGCCGTCGAGGGACACCGGTTCGCCGAGCAGTTCGTGCAGCGCCTCCCGCATCGCCCGCGCGTGTGCCGGATCACCGGCTCGTAGGAGCGTACCGTCGATATCGAACAGGATGAGCAGCGTCATCTCCGGCTCCTCGCGTGCGGTGCGCAGAAACGCGTCACGATCTCGAAGAGCGCCCGCGTCGCGAACTCGAGGGTGTCGACCGAAATGCGCTCGTCGTGCGCGTGAGCCAGATCGAACTCTTCCGGGTGGTCGCGCATCGGCATGAATCCGTACACCTTGATGCCCGGCAGGCACTTCGCGTCGGTGCCGCCCGGAACGAGATACGGCACGACGCGTGCACCGGGATCGAGCTCCGCCATCGTCTCGCCGATCACCCGGAACAACGGCGAGTCCGGGTCGGCCTCGATGCCGCGACCGCGGCTCGTGAGCTGGACTTCGACGTTCGGTCCGACGAGCCGCTGTACCTCGGCGGCGAACGCTTCCGGATCTTGACCCGGCAGGATGCGGCCGTCCACTTCGATCGTCACTTCCGACGGGATGACGTTGATCCGATGCCCGCCCCGGACGATCGTCGGCACAGCGGTGTTGCGCGTCATGGCGTAGAGCAGCCGCCGCTCGCCACCACCGAGTGGGAGCGCTGCCAGCCGTTCCCACGTCGGATCGGTCAGGGTTGCCTCGATCTGCTCGCGGATGCGGCCGCCGAGAGCCTGGCCGATCTCGCGGAGGAAACGCGTCACGGTCGGTGTGAGGACAGTCGGAAACGTGTGGGTGCTCAGCGTCAAGATCGCGCGGGCGGCATGCTGCATCGCGGTATCAGGGATCGGCATAGAAGCATGGCCAGGCTCGCCACGGGCGATGAGCCGCAGGCGTGCGGCTCCCTTCTCCCCGGTCTGGCAGAGGTAGAAACGCTGGCTGCCGAGCGTCAGTGCCATGCCGCCGCCCTCGTTGATCGCGAACTCGGCATCGATGAGTTCGCGCCGGTTCTGCCACATCCAGCAGGCACCGAATTGGCCACCAGCTTCCTCGTCCGCGAAGACAGCGAAGATGACGTCGCGTTCCAGCGGGATCTCCAGGCGGCGAAGGAGCAGCATTACCCCGAGTTCGCAGGCGACCAATCCTTTGGTATCGACCGCGCCACGTCCCCAGACTTTGCCGTCGACGACTTCGCCCCCGAAGGGATCGCGTGTCCACTTGGCTCGCTCGACGCTCACGACGTCGCTGTGTGCCATCAAGAGGAGCGGCCGGCCTTTCCCCTGCCCGCGCAGCCGGGCGACGAGATTGCCTCGGCCCGGTGCGCTCTCGATGACCTCGGCCGGGATCCCCTCGCGCCGGAGTACATCAGCTAGATATTCGGCGAGCGGCGTCTCGTTACCGGGCGGGTTGACCGTTTCGAAACGGATGAGTGCCTGGAGGTGCCGTGTCACCTCCTCGCGGACAGAGCGCCAATCGAGAGCACGGTCGATCACGTTTGCCCCCTTTCCCCACGTACCAGCAGCGCAGCGATGACGACCAGCAGTCCACCGACGAGCCGTTCCTCGGTGAGCCGTTCACCGAGTGCGAGCACAGCGATCAGGACTGACGCGATCGGCTCGAACGTACCGAGAAGCGCGGCGGGTGTCGGCCCGAGCCGGACACTCCCGAAAAGGAAGAGTTGCACGGGCAGGACGGTCGCGAAGACCCCGATGGCCAGAACCGGTACCAGTGCCTCTCCCATGAGCAGGATGGGAGTACCGGTGACGTGTGCCGAAAGCAGCGCGGGGATCGCGACAGCCGGAAACAGGACGGCGGTCGCGAAAACCGGTGATGCGTCCCGGAACCCGCTGTGGGCTAGGACGATGTACGCCGCATAGAGAGCGGCCGACACGAGCATGAGGAGCGCGCCGACCGCATCGATCCTTTGCGATCGCCAGCCCAGGGTGAGGGCGACGCCGCTGAGGGCGAGGAGGAGCGCCACGCACTGGCGCAGCGCAGGACGCTCATGCCAGCCGAGCAGCCGCAGCAGTACGACAAGCACCGGATAGGCGTAGAACAGAACAGCGGCGAGCGTAACGGAAACCGAACGCAAGGCCACAAGATAGAGCGTCGTGTTGCCGACGAAACACGCCACCGCGAGCGCTGCGAGTGCGATCCGGCGGGGCGGCCACGGCTCCCGGCCGAGGAGCGTACCGCGGCGCCGATATTCGAGCGGCAGCACGGCGAGGACGAGCAGTGCGGCGAGTCCGAAGCGCCAGGCGATCAACGTCGGAACGGTGACACCACTGGCGTATGCAGCCTTCGTGAGCGTAGCCAGCGTGCCGAAACCCAAAGCGGAGAGCAGGACGGCAGCCGTGCCGATCGGGTCCATCCCGCGCCCGTGGATTGCTCGAACTGCTGCAGTGCATCGTGCCTTCACCGCGCCTCCCGACGCATTCTCGCGGAGGTGAGCAGGAGCAGGCAAGCGAGGCTTCGCGCGAGCTAACGAGCCTGCTACAGGTGACCGGGATGCACGGGTGACTGGTGGGCGTGGCGAGGCCTAGAATTGTGGAGTCGGAGCGAGTCGGGTAGGGGCGACGATGACAGGACTGGGTGATTTCGACCCGACGACGGACTATTACCAGATCCTCGGTGTCCCGGTCACGGCGACGTTGGACGAGATCCGCCACGCCTACCGGCAGCTCATGCGTATGACGCATCCCGACCGGGTGCGTGATCCGGACAAGCGACGTGTCGCCGAGGAACGGGCGAAACTGCTCAATGCAGCCTACGCCGTCCTGAGCGACCCAGAACGGCGGCGGGCCTACGACGAGCAGCTTCGCCAGCGTGCGGTCGCCGAACTGCTCTTTCAACGCTACACGGGGCCCGGTCCAGCCTGGGCTCGGCCGGTGCCGGTTCGCCGGCCGCGACCGACGGTGGCGGACGATCTGGCTGCCTTCGTGCAGCTCCTCGCGGTGACGGTCATTTTCGTCGCGACGCTCGTCCTCTTGTTGCTCGCAAGTAGCGCGCTGAGCGGTGTCCTCGGCACGCTCAGCTAGTGGGTCGCAGGGCGCCACAGAGTGCGACCATGTTCCGACACGATCCGCCCCGCAAGCGGTGGAAAATGACTCGCTAGGAGGGCGATTCCCTCGCGCTCGGCCCGTTCCCTCGTCGCACGGCGCGTCGCCATCGCCTGTTCCCGATCCAGATCGAACGCCGAACACCACTCCGGCTGGTCGATTTGCGCGGGATGCGTGAACGTATCGGCAACGATCCAGACTGCACCTGCCTCGTCCGACACCTGCACGCGCAGCATCCCCGGCGTATGACCGGGTGCGAGCGCGACGGAAAGACCGGGAGTGAGTTCGCTCTCTTCGCTCACTGTGTCGAGCACCCCAGCCTGCTCCAGCGGCGTCAAGCAGGCATCGAGATAGCCCGGTACGATGGCGTGCATCGCGGCGCGAATATCCTCGCGATGGAATGTCTCCAGCTCGATCCTGCTCACGAGATAGCGGGCGCGTGGGAAGGTCGGCCGCCCGTCGAGCACCGCCCACCCGACGTGATCAGGGTGGAGGTGGGTCAGCACCACCATGTCGACCTGCTCGGGCTGTACCCCGCGAGCCGCCAGCTCGCCGAGCAATGTGCCGCGTGCATTTCCGAAGAGCGGTGCCGGGCCAGGCCCGATACCACCGTCGACGAGCACGGTCTGGTTTCGACCGCGGATGAGGTAACAAGTGACGCGCGTGTAGAGCGTGTCGTCCCCGGCGAACGTGTCCGGGTAGAGCGACCGATAGGGGTCCCACGCTGCTGTGGCGACATCAGGGAAAACGACGGCGATCGGAAAGAAGGCTCCCTCCGCATCGAGCAGAGGCTCGATCCTGAACGAGGCGAGTTCGATCGTGTGACTAGCCATGATCGATCCCCTCCGGAACGTTCCTGGTGCCCCTCTCGGAACCGAACGACACGGACGATCGTCTCATTGTCGAAAGGAAGCAACAAGGGGGGCACATGGTGATCCGCTCGCGTCTCGGAGTCAGCTGTCGATCGGCTTTGTTCCTCGTACTGGTCAGTCTCTTGGCGTGGTTGCTCCTCGCCTGCACCGGTAACACAGCTCAGTCGACCGGTGCGGGATCGAGCCCAACGAGTGCGGCTGTTCCCTCGCCGACCAGTGTAGCGACACCGCGACCGGCGGCCATGGAACGGGTACCTATCGACATCCAGCGAGCGACACTGCAGGACACCGGTGCGAACCAGTCCGAACTACTCGTCGAAGTCGTGCTGCCCGATGCCTGTAGCCAGCCGCGCTGGGCGGTGAGTCGCGACGGTACGCGCGTGCTGGTAGAGGTGTGGGGCGAGCGGCCGGTCGACGTGGCGTGCGCGCAGGTGCTTCGTGAGGAAACATTGACGATACCGCTCGGCGTGGCGCTGCACGACGGTTGGGTCGTCGCGTTGAATGGCGTCCAGCTCGATCCTGGGGAGGGTATCGTGCACTCGTCCGAGCCGGGAACCGGTGGGTACGACTCCGGGCTGGCGATCGTGGAGCAGGTCGAGGTGCGAGTCGGCGAGGGGACGCCCGCTGCGGTGACCATCGAGGTGCAGGGAGCGCTGCCGGACGCGTGCGCCGAACTCGCCGAGTCCCCCTCCGTCACGGTCGAAGGCCAGCGCATTACCGTCCTGCTCGAGTGGCAGCGGCCGCGCGACCGTCTCTGCGCGCAGGTCTTGCGTCCCTTCACGAGGACGATCGAGGTCGGCTCGTTCGCACCGGGAACCTACACACTGGTCGTCAATGACATGGAAACGTCGTTCACGATCGAGCCGGATCAGTCCTGAGCCCAGGAAGGCGGCCGCTTTTCCGCGAAGGCGCGTAATCCCTCTTCGTACTCGGGACTCGCGTCGAGTGTCCGGCGTAGGGCGCGGATATCGGCTAGGGTGACCGCGTCGCAGGTGAGCGCGCGCCGGAGTGCGGCCTTGGTCGCGCGGACTGCTGCCGGCGCAGCTTGACGCAACTCGCGGAGCCAATCGGCGACCAGGTTGTCCAGCTGATCCGGAGGGCACACTCGATCGACCAGACCGATGCGGAGCGCTTCCTCCGCATCGATGACCCGTCCGGAGAAGAGGAGATCGGCCGCCCGTGACGGTCCGACGAGCTGCGGAAGGCGGAGCATGCCGCCAGCTCCGGGAAAGATGCCGCGCCGGACCTCAGGGAAGCCGAACCGTGCTGTGGTATCGGCGAAGCGGAGGTCGCAGGCGAGCGCGAGTTCGGCACCGCCGGCCAGGCAGGCGCCGGAGATCGCGGCGATCGTCGGAACGGGGAGATCGGCGAGCGCATCGACGGCTGTGGCGATCGCTTCGGTGTGCGCCGTGCGTTCCTCGGGAGTCAGCGCGAGTCGCTCTCGCAGGTCAGCACCAGCACAAAAGGCGGGTGGTGTGCCGCGCAGGACGACCGCACGCAGTTCGGCGTCACGGGCGAGTTCCCGGACGGCGGTCGCCAGCGCGCTGGCCAGGGCACGGTCCAGCGCGTTCCGTACGGCTGGCCGGTTGAGAGTGATGGTCGCGATGTCCTCAGTGCGCTGCACGAGGAGAACCGGTTCTGCCATCAGGCGAAAACTCCCTCCGCGTACGAGCCGGTTCGCGAGCGTGTCCCTTCTCGTGCTCGTCAGTATGGCACACCGCTGAGAACGCTCGGTGTCTCTAGAAATCGTCTGCCCTGCGGGAATGACTGGGTTCTCACCGGCTCTGGAAACTGAGAAAGACGAAACGTTCTCGATCTAGGCGGTGAACGGAAGGAGTGGTGCAGTGTACGACTTTGGACGGATCGTGATACTCGGCAGGGCCTTCCCGATGGCACTCTGGTTGCGTGAGCGGGCGTCGGAGCGGCCAGGGCTCTTGCGTGAGTTTCTCGACGCGGCGCAGGCCTGGCGGGCTCGCGGCGCGCACCTCGATCTCGCGCGCATTGTCCGTCAGGTCGACCCGTCACTGGTCGATCCGGAGACTTCCATGCCACGAGGAGACGTACACGGCCTCTACCAGCAACGCTTCGGCATCCACTTCTTCCAGGATGTCATCGAGCAGCTAGAGCCACTTTCCACGACACAGGGTGCGATCGCGCTGGCCAGCCAGCTCGGTCTCGAACCGTGGTACGTCTGGGCACACGTGGCACCGCGACGGGCCGAGCGGGATCCGCTGGACCCACTCGATCTCGAGGTGCCGCGCGAAGTGATCGTCCGCATGGGCGACTGGGCGATCGGCTTGCAGCTCATGGACGTCGTCGCACCGCAGGTCTGCGGCGAGCTCGTCGGAGACCACAGCCCGTCGGACCGCGAGCTTGCGGTGTGGCCCATCACGCTCGCGCTCCGGCACCGGATACCGCATCCGCTCATCCTGCCGGAGAGCGAACGGGACGAGTTCATCGACGCGGTCGCGGCCTGGCATCACGGTGCGGAGACGGACGACTTTCTGATCGAGGCGATGTCGCTCGCCTGGGTCGATCGCTTCGGTGAGCCACCGCGGTCGCCGGCCCGGGCGAGCCTGCCGGGCCCCTGGCACCCGTTGCACTGGCCGGAGGCGCTCGATCCGGCCGATGCGGTGCTCTGGGAGCTGCTGCGCCATGGTGTCGGACTCGTCGAAGGATGGCAGCAGGACGTTCCAGCGTTGCTGACGGCCGACGAGTTGCGTGCGGCGTGGGAACGGTCGAGCGCCGCACTCGATGGACTGCTCGCAACGAGCTATGCCCGGCATGTCGCACGGCGTTTGGGGATCGCCTGCGCGCTAGGTGGTGAGCTGCCGGACGACACGGTCGGCACAGCCTGGCGTCTGCTGGTCTTCGAGGGTGTCCTGCGGGAGCTGGTCGGTGCGATCCGCGCGCTGGTGTTGGATCCTGACGGCTGGCTGGGCGAGTACGACGCGCTGGCTGAGCAGTTCGACAGCTGGACCCGGTACGGGATGCGACACTTCGGGAATATCGGACGGGGGTAGGCATGGTCGAGCGACCAGACGGCGTGCTGCTCATCGAAGAGGGGCGTCGTATCGCGGAAGCCTTCGCTCGAGAACTCGACCCGGACCAGCGTGGCGCACGGATGGCACGCCAGTTCTTCGCAGCAGTGACGGAGTGGTGCGCGAGCGGCGCCCGCTGGAACCTGGCCGATGCGGTGCGAGAGGCTGGTCTCGATGATCGGATCTGAGAGGAAGCGATCGATGCTCGGGCGCTCGACTACCTCGCGGCATTGACTGGCCAGCTCGGCCCGCTCGCGACGACGCCGGCGGCCTTGCACTGGGCAGCTGCGATCGGTGTCGAGCCGTGGCTGGTCCTGGGGCTGCTGCGGCGGGAGGGATTCGCGTTGCCGGCTGCACAGGAGCTGTGGGTTCCCTGGGAAGTGATCCGCCGGATCAATCGGTGGAGTCTCGCGCTGGTCTTTTTGGCGTTCCCCGTCTGTGAAGCGGCGAGGGCAGACGGTCCGAAGACGGAGCCTGAGCGCGTCCAGCTCGACTGGCCGCTACTCTGGAACCTGCGTGACCTCGCCCCGCACCCGCTGGCGCTCGATGCTGAAACCGCGCGGGCATTCGTCGACGCGTGCGCTGCGTGCGATCCGGTCGTCCAGGTCTCGGATTGCTTTCTCGAAGGGCTGTGGTGGGAGGGTCGGCTCCTGGACAGCGTGCGGGCTATCGTGGAGCGTCGGCCGCTCTCCGATTCCCCAATGGCGGGCGAGCCGAAACAGTGGACCGCTGCACTCGACGAGTATCCTCGTGATGCCTGGGCCGAGGCTGTGCTGACTGTAGCGGCGTACTGGGTACTCCATCCAGAGCAGCTGGCGGACGACATGGCGGAGCTGATGGCGGCGGCGTTCTCTGGAGGGGCGCACGAACCGCTGCCACCGGTCTTTCGCTTGCGGCTTTCTGACGGTGAAGAACGTTGGCAACGCGTGTCGGCATTGCTCGAACCGCTCCTGAGGAGCCGGTACGCCGAGTACCTGCGGGCAGCGCTCGAGCTCCCAGAAGGCGATGTCGGTGAGTTCCTCGATGGCCGCTTCGACCGGTGGGCGCGGGTTGTCCTGTTCGAGTCCGTACTCCGGGAAGCGTACGGAGCGATGTCGGCGGTGGTCTTAGATCCGCTGCGCGCGATGGAGCGGACCCGGCTCCGGGCTGAACGACTCCTTGGGCCGCTCGACCGGCCACTCGGGCACTGAACGCGGGTGTGGGAGCGTGCCTGCTCGATGCTTCGGGAAACTGTGTCGGTGGAGAAAGGCGTCAGTTCGCGACCAGCCGTGCTGCCTGACCCCACCTCAGGCCCGTGGCGCCTCGTCGCGGTTCCGGCACGGCTGGCCGCGAGCGGGGTGGCAGGCCACGACAGCGTTCGTGCGCGTCGGCGTTCTGCCGGAGAGCCGCAGGGCGCGGCTCGCGCCACCTCGCTGTGCGAGGCCAGGCTCGCCGAGGCCTCGTCGGACCGGCGGAACCGGGGAGAAAAGAGCAACCGGGCAGTTCTCACTGCCCGGTCGTGTCGGAGCGGGAGACGGGATTCGAACCCGCGACAACCGGCTTGGGAAGCCGAACGGAAAGAAGGCAAGATCCCCGTCCCCTGGCCCTTTTCGCCCCCTGACCGATACCGTCAGGGGAAGGATAGTGGAGAGACCCTATCCTGTCCAGAGGACCTGGAGAGCCTGGACCTCTTCCTCGATCCGGCCCCAGTCCGCTTCCGGGAAGAGGGAACGGAGCTTGGCCTCGAGCTCCCCTACCTCTTTCGACCAGTGGGGATAAGGGACGATCTTCCCCTCGACCAGGAGGACAGTCCAAAACCCGATCTGGCCGCTCGGGAACTGGATCGCCGCCATCCGCATCCCGGCCCGGGCCTTCTCCTGCAAGGCCGCTACTCCCCGCAGGGCAGCGAGATACTCCGGCAAGGTCAGCTCCGAAGCTTTCCCCTGCTCCGGAGATAGCGACAGAATTCGAGGTAGGCCTTCTCCCGTTCCGAAAAGCCCCATAGCGGAAACGCTCCCTCGGACGAGATCATCTCGACGTTCGGTCCGAACCCGACCCGATGCCCCGCGATCCAGGCCCCCACCGTGCTCAAGACCCGCTGCTCTAGTTCCTCGTACTTCCCCTCCCAGAGGGTCAGGTTCTTGATCCGGAGGACCCCGGTCTCCTCATGGCCGATGAGGATCGCCGTGGTATCCTCCGGGTCCGGGATGGCCCAGATCCCCCTATGGCTTTCTCGCCCCAAGGCCCGCAAGAGCCGCTCGATGGAGGAGCGCGAGAAGCTCATCGTATCTCCGTTCCTCCGGAAGTCGCAGCAACGCTTCCCCAATATCCTTAGCCCCCTCTCCCCACTCCGGCCGCTCGACCAGGACCCCTTTCCCTTCCCGCTCCAGCCTCCGCCCGACTTCTTGCCCCGCCTCGTCCCAGTCCAGAAGGAGGAGGAGCGGCCGCTTCTTGGGCAGGGGAAGAGAGAGGAGGCTCCAGACCCCGGTCGAAGGGGCGAGGGCATCGATCCCCCACTGGGCCAGAAGGAGCGTATCGAGTTCCCCTTCGACCAGGACGGTCGGGCTCCCCTCCGGGAAGGGGCGGTAGAGGAGGCTCGGGGTCCCCGGCCAGTTCTTGTAGCGCCAGGAAAGGTCGAAGGCCGGATCGGCCCGGAGCTTGGCCCCGACCAGCCTCCCCTCCCGGTCTCGGAACGGGATCAGGAAGGCGGAGCCGGTATGGCCGATCCCCCGGCTCTGCGCAAACCCCGTCCCGATCCCCCGCTCCCGGAGATAGGCCTGGCGGGGCCGCAAGGCCCCCTGCCAGAGGTTGTCGTAGGCTTCTCGGAAGAGGGCTTCGAGGGCCTTTGCCTCTTCCCGCTTCCCGTTCCCTTTCCCCCCACCCCCAGCCAGCTCCAAGGACCCGGATAGGAGGAGGGACCGGACCTCTTCCGGCCCCACCTCGGCCCCGCACCGGAAACAGATCCCTTTCTGGGGGTAGAGGACGAAGTTCGGCCTGCCCCGGTCTTCATGGAAGGGGCAGTAGGCGACAAGATACCGCCGCCCCTGGAAGAAGGGTTCGAGGTCAGAGCCCGAAGTCATGGCCTTCCTCCTCGGAGAGGCTGGGATCGAGATGGACCTCGACCGTGGGGTAGAGGAGGGCAAAGAGCCGCTCGAGGAGGTGAGTCAGGACCTGGACCTCGAGGAGCTGGACCTGGTCGAGGTCGGTATCACGGCCCACGAGACGCTCGAGCCGCTGGACGGCTTGGCCGAAGAGCCGCCGGAGTTCCAGTTCCGGATAGGGAAGCTCAGGAAGCATGGGAAGACCTCCAATCCAGTGGGTTTTGGCTCCCGAGATCGACGACCAGGATGTCGTTGCCCTGGATCGCGAAAGCGACCCATTCCTGCCCCTTCTCCAGGGCCAGGACCACGAAGCTCGAGACCAGGAGGAATTCGGAGAGGTTGGTCACGAGCCGGGCAAAGTCCTCATCGGTCGCAGGGAGACCGAGAGCTGCCTGGGCCTGCTCGAACCGCTGACGGAGCGTCTGGAGCTCCTGTTCCGTAAAGACCATCATCGTCCCTCCCGTTCCAGCTCCCGGCACCGTTCCAGGAGCGGACAGAACTGACACTGCCAGAACCCCTCGTCCTCCGGACGAAAGGGTGGGGGCAAGATCCCGTCCCGGTGGGCCAGGACCACGACCCGCCCCAATTCCTCGAGGACCTCCTGGACCGCTTCCGGAGGCCAGAGCGGGACCTCGAGGAGCTGGGACCGGAGCTCGAGCCCTCTCCCCTTGGGCCGCCTGGCCCTGGTCTCGACCAGCCAGAGGAGGGAACGGGCCGGGTCTTCCCCGTTCCGCCGCAGGATCTCGGCATAGAGGTTCTGCTGGAGCTCGTATTCCCAGGGGAGCCCCTTGCGGGGGTTGAGGCTCCCGGTCGTCTTGTAGTCGAGGATGGTCCGGCTCGGGCGGTGGTAGAGGTCGACCTGGCCGGTCAGGACCAGCTCCTCTCCTAGGACGGGGAAGGAGAAGGAGAGCCGCCGCTCGATCAGGACCTCCTCGGGGTCGAAGAGCTCTTGGGCCGCTTCGGCGAGATACGCATGGAGGGCCCTCCCGACCAGGGGGGCCCAGGACGGTCCGACCTTCTGGACGAAGGGGAGGCCCCAGGAAAGGGCCCGGGCCCGGAGGCAGCGCCCGAGCTCGGAGGGGTGGAGTTCCCGCCAGTCCCCTTCCCGGACCTGGGCGATCGACCAGAGGACCGGGAGCGGGATCCCTTCGAGAGCGACGAACTCCTGGGCCAGCGCCGAGAGCTCCTCGACCGTCCAGACCCGATCCCCGTGCCATACGCCGCGCCTCATTTCGCGCTCCAGTCCCTTCCTATCGCCCCCTCGACCTCGACCGGAACGGTCCGGAGCAATACCCCACCAGCCCGGACCATGGCCTGGACCAGACGACGGAGCCCTTCTTCCCCCGCCCCCTCCGGGACCAAGGCCACCAGTTCGTCGTAGACGTTGAGGAGGAGGCGGCCCCCCAGGGGTCGGAGGAGCCGGTCGGCGGCGACCATGGCCAGCTTCGTGATCTCGGCATTGGAGGCCTGGATCACGAAGTTCCCAGCCTGATTCCGGAGCTCGGCCTCCTCGGCCGGGGAAAGGGGACCGGAGGGAAACTTCCGGACCCGGCCCCAGGGGTCTCGAATCTTCCGCCTCCGGACCGCTTCCTCCCGCCACCCCTCGATCGTCTCCCAGGCCTGGGCATAGACCCGCCGCCAGTCCTCGACGATGGCCCGGGCCTCCTCGAAGGCGAGGAGGATCCCCCCTTCGGCGGCGACCTCCTGGAGCCGCTTCGGCCCGCCCCCGTACAGGGTCAGGAAGGTCACCGCCTTCCCGATCTTCCGCTCCCGTTCCCCCCAGTTGGGACCGAAGAGGAGCCGGGCCGTGACGCCGTGAAGGTCTTCGCCGGTCTGGAAGGCCCGGACCATCTCCGGGTCCTGGGAGAGCTCAGCCATGATCCGGAGCTCCATCTGGGAGTAGTCGGCGGCCAGGACCAGAAAGCCGTCCGGAGCTCGGACCAGGGAACGGAAGGCCGGATCGGCCGGGAGCTGCAAGAGGTTCGGGTCGGCCGAGGTCGGCCTCCCTGAGACGGTCCCCAGGGAACGGAGGTCGGGGTGGAGCGTCCCGTCCGGCCAGATGGCTTGGAGCCAGGTCTCGCCGAAGGCGGTCTCCTGCTTCCGCTTCTCCCGGTAGCGGAGGAGCGGGTCGAGGTAGGAGGCGAGATCCGGCCGGGCCGAGCGGGCCGCCTTGAGGAGCTGGGAGGCGGTCGAGTCGAGCTCCAGCCCCAGCTCCCGGAGAGCCCAGAGGACCTGTTCCGGGGAATCGGGGTTGAAGGGTTCGGGGGGCTTGGGCTTCTCGGGGCGAGGATTCGCTTCCCGCCAGGTTCGGAGCCCCCGGTCGAGGAAGCGGGCCAGCCCCATGGGAACGCCTCCGTACTTCCGGGAAGGGCGGGGGTCGGAGAACTCCTCCGGCTGCTCCCTCTCCCAGACGGCCCGGAGACGGGCCGCTTCCTCCTCCTGCGCCTGCTCCCAGGCCCAGAAGCGCGCCAGAGCTGCTTCATAGCGCCGGAGCTTTTCAGCCATGGCCAGGGGGCCGAGCTTCTCGGTCAGGAGGCGGGAGAGGGCCCCCGTCTCTTCCCGGAGACGGGAGAGGAGGGCGAGGAGCCCCTCCCGGTCGAAGGGGATCCCGTCCCGTGCCATGCGGCAGAAGACGGGGAGGGAGAGGCATTCCAGTTCCCAGACCTGCCAGAGCCCCTCTTCCCGGAGGAGGGCCTCCTGCCGCTCCAGGATGGGGAGGAGGACCAGGGCGTCTTCGGCGGCATAAGCCCGCTGAGCTTCCGAGACCGTCTCCCCGGCTCGGAAAGAGGTCTGGAGGGCCTTGTCGAGCGCCTTCCCGAGATACCGCCAGGAGAGGTCACCGAGCCCCAACCCCGCTTCTAGCCCTCCGAGGAGGAGCCGTTCGGCGACCAGAGTATCGCGGACCCGTTCCGGGACGGGGAGGGAGAAGGTCCGGCAGAGCCAGGGGATGTCGAAGAGGGCGTTGTGGCAGACGAGCTCTTCTCCCCAGACCGCTTGGAGGCGCTCGGGAAGGGAGGGGTCGGAAGCCTCCCAGACCTCGACCGCCCCGTCCGGAAAGGCCAAGGAGACGAGGACCAGTTCCCCTCGCCGGGGATCGAGATCAGTTGTCTCGATGTCCAACCCGATCCGCATCCGCAGCCTTCCCGAGGACGTAGGCCCCGATCGCCGCATAGCCCGCGAGGTCGACCCAGTTGTCGGAGAGGGTCGGGTCCTGGGCCAGTCGCGCTAGCTTCAAGGCCAGGAGGGGCCAGAGGGCGTCGGAGACCCGCTTGTATTCCTGGTCTCGGGCCATGAGGAAGCTTGCCATATGGTTCAAGAACCGCTCCGGGTCCCCGTAGCGGGCGAAGCGGTCCTCGAGGACGAACAGGACCGTCTCGAAGAAATCGTCAGCGAACTCCAGGAACGGCTTCTTCGTCTCCATCCTTGCTCGCCCCCCATTCCGCTTCCCGTTCGTACAGGCTCCCGTGCCAATCGGCGATGGTCCGGTCGATCCGGTTCAGGACCATCCAGGCCTTGACGAGCCGTTCCCGGGCCAGCTCGTAGTTCTTTGCCTCCTCGTAGATCGCAGTCTCCTGACAGACCTCGAGGAGCTTCCGGGCGAGGGCCTCGAGTTCCAGGAGCTCAGGGTTCTGTTCGCGCCGTTCCATCCTGCTCCTCCAACCAGTCGCGAAAGGCTTGGTAGATCGGGTATTCGGGGACATGGCTCTGGTAAGCCTCTTCCCGGCTCTTCAACCCGGCCACTGGACCCGGCTGGAGGAAGAGGCCCGTCGGTGGCTCGAGGGCGATGACCTCGAGCGGCAGGATCCGGACCCCCGTCCCCAGCTCCTGGAGAGCCCGGACCGCCCAGTAGACGACCTCGTGGAAGGGAAGGAGGGTCCAGGCCCGCTCGGGACCGAGCTCCTCGACCTCGGGGAAACAACGCCATTTCTCGTAGTAGAGGGCCGAGCCCAACGAGAAAGCTCCCTTGAGGCGACGGGAGAACTCTTCGAGCTCCCAGGGAGACTCGACGACGAAGATATTCGAGTCGATCTGGTAAGGGTCCCTTCGGGAGAAGATGGCGAAGTAGGGCATCAGGGCACTTCCTCCTTCCCGAGCCGCAAGGCCAGCTTGCGGAGGTCTTCCGACCAGTCCTCGAGGAGCTCGTAGAGGGAACGGAGCTTGAGCCGGGAAGCCCCGAGCTTCCGCTCCGCCTCCTCGAGCTTCCCGGCCAGCTCGTCTCCCCAAGCCCCGTCCAAGAGCTCTTCGAGCTCCCGGAGGAGGAAGCCATAGGGCCGCTGGGTCACCACCGCCCCACCTCCTCCAGGGCAGGAGACCGCTCGTACCAGAACCCGGCCCGGGCGAAGAGCACCTTCCGTTCCTCAGGCCCGAGCTCCAGCGCCTGGGCCAGCCGCACCAGGGTCTTGCGGCTCGGGTTGCGACTTCCGGACTCCAGCCGCGAGACCGCTGACGGGGTCAGACCCGCCTTCTGGGCCAGCTTGTACTGGGTCAGGCCCCGCTCCTCCCGGAGCGACCGGAGCAGGGCCGGAAAGCTCGTCTCGATCGTTACCACCATCGTTCCCATCCTTTCCTTCCACAATCTCCTTGATCCCGCTCAATCCGACGAAGAGGTCCTGGACCCAGACCAGGGGGCAGAGGAAGAGGAGTTCCGTCCCCCGCCCCCCGTAGAGGACCAGGCCCCAGCGCTCCCCGCGCCCTCGGCGCGCCGCGTTCCCCTTGGCCTGCTCGACCCAGCGACCGAGCTGGTCCTTGCGGTCCAGGAGATATCCTCGCCGGTACTTGACCTCGAGGATCCAGGCCGTCCCGTCCGCTCCCAGGACCAGGACGTCTCCCGCCTGGCCGGGATGGAGGAGGCCGTCCAAGGCCTCCGCGACCCTCCGTTCCAACGCCTTGCCCCGCCGCTGGGCCTGCCGCCGCGTCATTCCACCGTCTCCCCGTTCACGAGCCAGAGCTCCCCGTCCCAATCCCGGATCCAGACCCGCTTCCCCCGGAGCTCCTTCGGATCCAGGGCGAGAGCCGCCCCCAGGACATAGCCCCCCTCCTCATCGGTCCAGGTCAGGGGCCGGACGAGGCAGAAGATCCCCCCGAACCCGGACGGGCCACCGTCGTCGTACTGGACCAAGAGGAGGTCCTGGCTCATACCGTCTCGCGCTCCTGGATCCGCTTCCCGAGCTCCCAGACCGCCTGGGCGATCTGGAGCTTGTAGCTCCGAGTCGGGTCGACCCGGAACTTCAGGGCCAGCTTCTGAATCTGCTGGGAGACGACATGGGGAGAGACCCCGAGGATCTCGGCGATCTCCCGGTTCGTGTAGCCTTGGGCGATGAGCTGTGCGATCTTGACCTGCCGTTCGGTGAGCTTGACTCGTCGCATCGGACCCTCCTTTCTCATCCGAGATCTTCGAAACAGAACCGTTCCGGAACGAAGAGGAGCTTGAAGCTCCCGACTGGCCCGTTCCGCTGCTTGGCCAGTTCCGCAATCGTGATGTTGGAGCGCAAGAGGCTCCCGTTCCCATCCTCGACCGGCGGGCGCCAGAGGAGGAGGACGTTATCGGCGTCCTGCTCGATGTTCCCCGAGTCCCGGAGGTCGTGGAGGGAAGGGGGCTGGTCTTCCTTCCCCCCGTCCGGTCGTCGGAGCTGGGAGAGGAGGAGGATGGGGATACGGAGCCGGTTGGCCAGGGCCCGGACCCGTCGCGATACCTCCGTCGCCCGCTCGTAGGGGCTGAAGGCCTGGTGGCGGACGAGCTGGAGGTAGTCGACGACCAGGAGGGCAAGGGGGGAGAGGAAGCTCTGCTCCTCGGCCCGCTGCTCGAGGGAGACGAGGTCGATGTCGGAGCAGAGGAGGACGAGCCGGGAGAGGGTCTCGGTGAGGCTCTGAGCCGCCCCCTCGACCCGTTCCCATTCCAGGTCGGAGAGTTCGCCGCGGGAGAGGGCACGGGGCGAGACCCCCGAGCGCATGGCCAGGAGCCGCAAGACCAGCTGCTCCGGCCCCATCTCCGGGGAGACGAAGAGGACCGTCCCGCTCTGGGCTGCCTTGCTCGCGACCTGGAGGGCCAGAGTCGTCTTCCCGACCGAGGTCCGAGCTCCCAGGACGGTAACCTCGCCGGGATGGAGGCCACCCGTGAGCTCGTCCCAGGAAGGGAAACCGGTCGGAAGGCCCCACACCTTCCCCGGCCGTTCCCTCCGTTCCCGGACCCAGGCCAGAACCCGGGGCAGGACTTCAGCTCCCCGCTCCATCCTGCCCTCCCTCGAGAACCGCCGCGACGATCTTCTCCACCGTCTCCTCCGGCGGCTCCTGGATCTGGACGGTCTGGAACCAGGCCCGGATCCCCTCCGCCCCGTACTTCCGGAAGGCGTTCAGGACGTAGGGCTTGAGGTCCGGTCCCTTGCGCGCCGAGCGGAAGAGGAGCTTGCCGACCAAGACCGCATCGCCGCCGGAGAGCTCGTAGAGCTCGGTGAGCTCTTCCGGGGAGTACGGGTCCTGCTGGAGTTTGGCCAGGGCCCGGTTGACCGACTGCGCGAACCGCTCCTGCCCGCCCCCCTTCGACCCGTTGCCCCCCTTGAGCCCTTCCGGTGGGACCTTCCCCTCGAGCTGGTCGAGGTAGTAGAGGATCTCGATCGCCAATTTCCGGATCTTTTGCAGTTCGTCCATGACCTCCTCCTAGTTCTTCTTCGGTCTCCCCGGCGAGCGCAGGATCCCGAGCCGCTTGAGTCGCTCCCGGAACCGTTCTCTGGCTTCGACCCGGACCGTATCGAGATCCTGCCCCGCCAGATATTCCCGGATCCCGGCCATGATCCTCCTGGCCCGAGCCAGCTCGACCTCCCAGAGGGTTGGGGGAAAGCCCAAAAGACGAGCCAGTTCGTCCCAGCTCCACCCCCGCCCCTTGGCCAGCTCCTGGCCGGGGAGGAGGCCGGGATAGGGACGGGACCGTTTCTCGGCCTCGACCTCGACCACCGCCTTGTAGGCCCCGAGGAGCTTGTAGAGGGCCCGGCGGGCCTTGGGGACCTCGGAAAAGAGCCGGGCCAAAAAGCGCTGGGGGTCTTCCTCGGCCAAGCCTCCGGAGAGGACGAAGCGACGAACGGCCGCTTTGTCCGGGATCCAGGAGCGGTCCTCCGGATCCAGCGAGGCCAGGAGCTCTTCGCCCCGGGGGACGTAGTGGAGGAGGCGGACCAGGGCCCGTCCAGCGACGACTTCGGAGAACTCTTCCAGCTCCAGGTCCAGAGGACCCCGGAGGAGCCGTTCCCGCATCCAGAGCTGGAAGAGAACGTTCTCTTCTCGATCGCGCTGAGCCTGTTCTCGGATCCCCCGCACCAGGGCCTGATACTCCTCGTCTCCCGTGGGTTCTTCGACCTCGAGGAGGAGACGGCTATAGAGCCGATAGCGCCGGGCGATCTCGTCCTCGAGCTCGGCGAGCTCCTCAGCCAGGATCCGGACCCGCTCAGGATCGATAGCTGCCATAGCTCCGTCCCCGCACCCGTTCGATTGGGCTATCGGCGATATGGTCCCCCTCCGAGATCTCCGGGGCGAACTGGGTCCCGAAGCCCAGAGCAGCTAGAGCCCGCCCCAAAGCCCTCGTCTCGCTGCGCTCGAGAAAATCATCGAAATCGCTCTTGCGGTCCATTCCCCAGCCGGTCGCCTTGGCCCCGTTCGGGAGCTCGACCGTCGCCTTGAAGACGGCGAAGTCCGGCCCGAACTCCTTGAGCTCGGTCTCGATCCGAGCCTCGGGATACTCGGTCCGGAGCCAGAGCAACCGATACTTGACCTCGAGATAGTAGCCACCTTTTAGCGGTTTCAGGTACTTCGACGGATCGAACTTGGTCCGTTCTTCCATGACCAGCCCCCTTTCGCCAGCGAGTATAGCGAGAGCAGTCCAGGCTGTCAAGGTACTCTCTCCACACTCTCTCCGAACTCTCTCCGGTTCCCTTCCGACCCCGGCTCCGACATGCCTCTCAGACGCGCCAGGTTGGCCGCTGAGGCCTCTCTCGCCCCACCCCCAGTATCTCACCTTGGGCTGCTCTCTCCCGTGGCTCTGAGAGGCTCTGAGAGCCCTTTCCCAGACCTTGACACTTCCAGTCCGGACTAGTATCATGACCTCTCGGAGACAGGCGGACAGAAAGACCTGGCAGACCAGAGCCAGGCCTGAGTCCGGTAAAGTCCCCTCTCTCGGGGCTCGTCTCCTCAACGCGGGGATGGGAACGGGTCTTCGGGCCCAAGACCCGTACCGAACCGAAATACACGACCGATCAGGAAGAGCGAAAGCTCTCTCCAGAGGGGTAGTCTTTCGTTATTCGTTCAGAATCTCTTTTTTCCCAGTCCCAATCCTGAAAAATCCTCTCAGGTCATCTTCGGGGATGGGGCTGGGGTAGAGAAAGACTCGATCCCGTTCCGGGAATCGGATCTTGAACCCGTTCGAGAAAGACAGTCTTAGACCAGATTCGGTTCCAGGAAGGGATTGGGTAGTTGGATGAGAAAGTCCTAGTCCTGCCTCTAAGCAGGACCAGGACCTGAGGTCAAAGAAAGGCTCTAGCTGGATCGAGACTGGGCCAGAGATCTTGACAGGATGGACTAGGTCTGGTAGAGTTCGGATCGAAGACAGTCTGCAGGAGGTAGAGTCATGGGTCCGGCTGCGGAGAAGGGATGGGAACGGAGCGTAACCAGGTTCTGGGCCTGGAGGGAGGTCGAGGGGCGAGAAGGCCTCATACTCTGTCTTCCCCGCTCCTTTCCGGCTCCGTTCCAGAAGGAACGGGGATGGGAAAAGAGCGAACAGGTCGAGGAGCGGTTCCAAAAATGCTCCGGCTATGCGACGAAGCTTTTGGAGACGGTCTTGGACTCGGTGAAGAAGGGGAGGAGGGAGCGGTCCCCTGCTCATTTTCGCTTCTGGGGGGGCGGGAAACGGAAGAGACTCTTCGAGGACTGGCTCGGCTTGAGCCAGATCGTCTGGACTCCTGCTCCTGGGCTTCCTGACCCGACCCATCCGACTCAGGTCTTCCTGGCCTGGAACCCGTCGCTTAGGGTCGGGGTCGTAACCGAGAAGGCCTACCGGGCCGATGCGCTCAAGAGGGGGTTCTGTCTCCTCGTCCTCCGTTCCGAGGAGGACGGGAAGTATCCGGACCTGATCCGTGTCGGGCGGTGGGTCTGGGAACTGGCCCAGTGGGCCTATTTCGCGAATCAGACTTCACAGTATTGTCCCTGGGCTCGGGATGACCTCTCGCTTCTGATCAGCGATTGGGGGGAGGGAAAGATCGACTGGCAGGAATTGGTCGGTAAAACATTCGTCTTGATCAATCTGGCTCGGAACCATGCCAAGTTGCGCCGGATCGGGGGGAGGAAGGGGAAAGTGATGGCGAAATAGGAGGTCAGAACCCAAAAAGCCAGAGGACCTGGATCGCTACCAGGCCCCCTGGCGGAGAGAAAGGAGGACAGGATGCTGCAAGTATACTGGAACGGAAAGAAGATCGACGATATCGAGGCCTTCTGCCGGGAGCGGGGTTGGAAAGTGGCTCGGGTCCGGGTCGTGCGGAAGAGACCGGTCTCTTCCTGGAGACCGGAGGCCCAGGACCTGATCGGGAGGCTGGCTCGGACCTTGGCCCGGAGTAAGGACTTCGAGACGGTCGAGGAGGTACTGTTCCTGGTCGAGGACTGGCTTCGCCAGCAGGGGTACAGAGAGGAACGAGTCGAGGACGAGGAACTTGGGACGGAGCTCGTCCCCGAACCCCTCCTCCAGAGCTGGACGGTTTGGGGCGGGGACTGGAACGAGCCTCTCCTGCTCGAGGTTTTCGAGCCGGAGAGGGAAAGGAGCTAGGCTATGGTCCGGATCGTCCGGTCAGACTCCGAGTCTCTCCTCCAGGTCGAGAAGGGACGGGCCTTGGCCTGGTTCGGAGAGTGGCTCTTCGAGCTCCTCGAGGGGTGGAGGTTCCGGCTCGAGAGTTTCCGTTTCGGCCCCCTGCTCTTCGGCCGGAGGCGGTCCGTGCTCCCGAGAGGGATGGAGGTCGGAGTCGAGCTCGATCCCTTCCCCTCCCTCCTGGTCCGCTTCCCGAACCGGACCTATCCGCTCCGCCTCACGCTCGATGTCTGGGGGAGAGACGTCTACAGGGCACGGGAATGGACGGCCTTCCTTGCCCCGCGAGACCTCTCCTACGAGGTCGTCTTCTGGACCGTGGCGATGGTCTGGATGCTTCGGGACCGAGAGCCGCCGTCCTGGATGGGGGGAGAGCTCCTCCCGAGCGACCTCGCTTCCTATACCCTCTCGCTCCTGTCCCTCCGGGAAGACTATTTCCTCCGGGAGAAGGGGGACCGGGGCGAGGAGCGGGAGGTCGAAGGCGTCTCCGTCGCCTTTTCCAGCCCCGATACCGTGCTCACCAACCTCCTCTTCTCCTCCTACCCAGACGGCGTCTTCACTCCCTTCCCGGACCTGGACCGGGCCCTCCTCGCCACGGTCCAGTTCCTGGAGTCGTCCTGGCGGGCCTGGGGGAAGGACGCGGCTTGGACCGATACGGGAAAGGCCTTCCTCGTCTTCGAGCCGCATGGGGTCGGGAAGGAGCGGCTCGAGCCTGTCCTCCGCGACCTCTTCTTCCCCGAGCGAGGGGTCGAGGTCACGGTCCCGGCCGTCCGCTCCCTCCTCCTCCGTCGCCGGGAGAAGGGGTGGGAGGTCAGGCTCTTCTCCTCCTTCGCTCCTCTCCGGACTCGGAAGGGGAGCTATCCCTGGGTCCGGTCCCAGTGGCTCCTGGCCCCGCCGGTCGGTCCGGAACGGGTTCGGGGCTTGGAAGCGATGACCGTTTTGGCGAGTGGGGAGTAAAATAGGACGGAGATGGGCGAAAACCAGCTCAACGAATACCGGAAGCTCCGGACCGAGTCCCTCTCGGCCCGGAGACAGAAAGCGTTCGAGGACTACTGGGCCTTGGGACCGAACCGGTCGATCAAGGCCCTGCTCCGTCGTTACCAGGAGATCGCCAGGGAAGAGGGGCCGCAGGCCGTCCCCACCCTCTCCCGGGAACAGATCTACCGTTGGGCTCGGAAGGACGAGTGGGAGAAGCGGGCCCTGGAGCGCGACCGGCGGGTCTACCGCCGGGCCCAGGTCGAGATCGAGGAGGCACGGGCCGGGGCCTTCAAGGCGCTCGGGAGCTACGTGACCTATGCCCTCCGGGTCCTGGAGGATATCCTGACCGGGGAGGAAAAGGCCTCGGCCCAGGTCAAGCTGGCTGCTGCCCGGCTGGTTTTGGAACTGGCCGGGATCGAGGCGAAGGAGGGGAAGGAGGAGAAGAAGGAGGAGCTTCCCAACCTCCCTCCGCCACCCGGTCCGGATGCCTCGCTTGCCGATTTCGAGGACTACTACCGGAAGCTCTTGAGGCTCGGCCGTGATTCCGCTTCCTGAAGGTCCGGCGACGGTCCAGAGCCGCGTCGCCCTGCTCCTTGCGGCCGCCCAGTCGGCCGAGGTCCGGGCTGAGGTCAAGCTCCGGGCCGAGTTCGATCCGGTTTGGTTCGTCGACTATTTCGGGGTCGTCGAGGAGCCCCGGGCCTACGGGGAGGAGGCGGTCCAGCCCTTCCTCCTCTTCCCCTTCCAGCGGGAGACTATCGCCCGGCTCTACCGTCATGTCCAGGAGGGGAAGGACCTCCTGATCGAGAAGTCCCGGGACGTGGGGGCGACCTGGATGGTCCTCTGGCTCCTGGTCCACCAGTGGCTCTTCCGTCCCCACTTCCAGGCCTTGATCGGCAGCTACCGGCAAGAAGAGACCGACAACTTCACCACCCGGTCCCTCTTCGGCAAGCTCGAGTTCGCCTTGCGCCATCTTCCCGGCTGGCTCCTCCCCGAGGGGTTCGAGTTCCGGAAGCACCGGGTCAAGAACCGGATTCTGAACCCGGAGAACGGCTCGACGCTCCAGGGAGCTCCCTCGAGTTCGGAGTTCGGGCGAGGAGGTCGTTTTGCCTGCATCTTCCTCGACGAGGCGGCGATGTGGGAAGAGCTCCCCGAGGTCTGGGCGGCGACCTCCCAGGCCTCTCCCTGCCGCATCCTGGTCTCGACCCCCAAGGGCCGGAACTACTTCGCTGAGCTCCGCTTCTCGGGTCAGATCGAGGTCGTAACGCTCCACTGGTCGCTCCGGCCGGACCGGGACGAAGCCTGGTACGAGCAGGAGAAGGCCCGGCTCGTGGACCCGGGGCTGGTGGCCCAGGAGCTCGACATCTCCTACGACCGCTCCATCACGGGTCTGGTCTATCCGGGCTGGTATCACGTCCCCAAGGGTCACTATCCGGCTCAGGAGGACTGGCCGACCTTCGTCGCCATCGACTTCGGGATCGCTGACCCCACAGCCATGGTCTGGGCCCAGAAGAACCCCAAGACCGGGAAATACCGGATCGTCGACTACTACGAGGCCAAGGGGAAGCCAGCCGACTTCTTCATCCCCTTCGTCACTGGTGAGCTGCCGGAAGATACCTCGGACTATACCCCCGAGGACCTGGAGAAGATCGCCCTCCATGCCACCTGGCCCCGTCCCATCGTCTTCGGGGACCCGGCTGGATCCCAGCGCTCCCAGGCCACGGGAAAGTCGGTCTTCGATATCTGGCGGGAGGCTGGGGTCCCGATCGTCTCACGGGCCGAGGCGCAGCGGTTCGAAGTCCGTTATCAACTGACCCAGCTCTTCCTCCGCGAGATCGAGGGGGTCAATCTTCCGGCCTGCGAGAGGTTGGACCTGGCCATCTCCCAGGCCCGCTTCCCGGAACGCCGTTCCGATACTCGTTCCACCGCCCGGCTCGACCGCCCGATCCACAACTGGACGAGCCACGGCCGCTCCGCCCTCGAGTACCTCGCCGCTAACCTCCTCCGCCCCGGCGGACGGGGTCGGATCTCCTTCCGCCCCCGCAAGCGCTCCATGATCTACGACGCCCTGTTCTAGGAGGTCTCGCATGGTCTTACCGCCCGGGATGCGGCCTCCCCCGGGAGGAGGAGGCCCGGATTTCGACCCCGATCTCCCTCCCCCGCTCTTCGACCTCCCGCCCGAGCTCTTGGGTCCGGAACGGGAAGCGGCCCCGCCGCCCCAGGACGAGGTCCCGCCTCCGATCGAGCCCGGCAAGGTCCTGGAACGGATCGAGCGGGCCGTTTCCTTCTGGTCGGAGCGGGACAGTCGCATGGACGAGGACTACGGCCTCTACAAGATGGCCGTGGAGCTCTCCGGGGTGGATCCGGGCCTCGAGGGGGAGGTCGTCGTCCGCAACATCCCCTATACCGTGGTCCAGAAGGCGGCCTCGGTCCTCTCCGCTCGTTTCCCCTCCCTCTCCCTGGTCGCCCCGTCCGAAGACCTCCGCCGCACCGCCGAGAAGGTCGAAGACCTCCTCCGCTGGTGCTGGGAGGAGTGGGATCGGGCCTGGCGGCGCCGCCTCCATCCTTCGCTCCTCTACGACCTCGCCCATTTCTTGGCCTTGCGGGGTTGGGCAGCGGCCCGGCTCTCCTACGACCCGGACCTTTCCCCGCCGGTCGTTCTCGAGCTCGTCGACCCCCGGACCGTCTATCCGGTCTTCGGGTCTCGGGGCCTTCGCTACGTCGCGGTCCGGCGGCGACAGCTCGTCGCCGAGGTCCTCGAGGAATGGGGAGAGGACGCAGCTTCGGTAGTCGGGGATCGGGAAGAGGACGAGTCAGTCGTCGTCGAGGCCTACTACGACAAGGACTACCATGCCGTCCTGGTCGATGGGGTCTTCGTCAAACCTCCGACGCCGCACGGGCTCGGGGTCTGTCCCTGGGTCATCGCGATTTCAGGCGGGACGCCGGTCCGCTTCGTCGAAGGGGACCCGAGCTCCTGGACGGCCGAGGTCGGGGTCTCGCTCTTCCATGGGGTCAAGCAGGCCTATCGCCAGGTCAACAAGCTCCTGTCGCAGCTGGCGACCGAAGTGGCCCGGATGGCCAATCCAGCTCTCCTCTACTTTGTCGACCCGGACGAGACCGATGAACCTCGTGAGATCTCCCTCTCTCCCGGGGCGATCAACTACCTCATCGCTCCCAAGGAACGGGTCGACGTCATCCGGACCAGCCCTAATCCGGCCGACCTCGGCCCCTTGATGCAGTCGCTCCTCGACGACCTGGCCCGGGGCTCCTTGCCTCCGGTCCTCTGGGGGATGGGAGCGGGAGAACAGTCGGGCTTCGCCATTACCATGCTCTCCGGCTCGGCCCGGGACGCCCTCCAACCCCTCGTCCTGGCCATCGAGAGCTTCGTCGAAGGGGTCTCGGAGATGGCCTTGCGGCTTTTGCGGGACCTCCACCAGGGGGGCTTGGGGCCGGTGGTTCGAGACCGTTCCGGGCGCTGGGTCTACGGGGCTCCGGTTACGGTCGAGGAGATCGCGGCGGTTGGGGGCCAGGTCATCGCTCGCTATCGTGACTTGACGCCGCGGGACCGGGCGGCCATGGCCCAGATCGGGGCGATGTTGGCCGAAAAGCGGCTGGTCTCGATGCGGACGGTCCGGGAAGAGTACCTCGGGATCGAGAATCCGGATCAGGAGAACGAACGGATCTTGGAAGAGCTCATCTTTACCGACCAGGAACTCATGAAGGAGTATCTCGTCCCCCTCTCCCTGGCCCGCTTCGACCCCGAACTCTTCCAGGTCTGGCTGGCGCGGGAGGCGCGCAAGCGCCTGGAGGCGAAGAAGCAAGAAGAAGAATCCCGGGTCAGGATGGAGCGCCTGTCGGCAATCCATGGCCCGGAGGTGGGGCCGCCGGGACAGGCCCCGCATCCCGGCGTCCCGCCCGTCCCCGGTATGCCGCCGCAGCCAGCTCCCCCTGAGTTCGGGCCGGAGGTCTTCGACGCCTTGCGGCGGGCTATGGGAGCCAGTCGCGGCCCGACCGGTCAGGGTCCAGAATCGTAGGGTAGGAGAAGGAGGAGGAGATGCCAGGACTCGGAATCGATCCTCGGACCGGGGAGCTCATCGTCCTGCCGGGCGGGAGTTCTGGTGGGACCTGGGGTCCGAGCCGGGGGGCGCAGGACCAAGCCCAGCGGGAGGTCAGCCGGTTCCGGAGTGATGTTTCTTGGGAACGGGGCTGGGAGGAGTGGCAGCGGTCCGATGCGAGCTGGATCCAGCGGCTCATCGAGGATTACTGGCAGGAAAAGGGACAGGCTCAGGCCAAGGCGAAGCAGGAGGCGGCCTATAAGGTCGCGTTCGGCGACCCCTACATGGCCATGGCGGTCATGGAGGCCCGGGTCGATCCCGAGCTCCTTCTCACGAGCCCGGCGGTCTTCTCGGAGGTGGCTCAGCTGGCCTTCCTCAAGTACCAGGAGGATGTCAAGCGGGCTTGGCAGGAGGGGAAAGGGCCGCTCCGGCCGCTCACGGCCGAGGAGTTCGTGGCTCAGATCATTGCGCGCGGAGGCGGTACGGAACAGGGCTATGTAATCGGGCTGACCGGGAGCGAGAACAAGCCCTTTACGCCGACCCATATCCTCGGACCATATCCTGAGCTTGCCTTCGATCCATCGAACCCCTGGTCCGTTCCCATCGGGTGGTACGGGACCGGGAGAATGATCATGTGGGGGCCGGGTGTCCTCGGGAACTATGGTGTCATGCCGCTCGAGGAGGGCTACCAGCTCCCGGACCTGCTCCTGGTGGCCAAGCGCTTCTTCCCTTGGGCTACCGATGAGGCCTGGTGGCTTTCCGACCCCGAATACCGAGCTTTCAACCCCCAGGCGGCTCCGGGGTACGGGAAGGTGAGCCCTGCTCCTCCTGGCTTCCAGAAGGTCCAGGAGGGGATCTACCAGGATCCGGCGACCGGGTTCCTCTACTTCGTCGGGACAGGGGCCTATCTCGGTCATGGTTTCCTAGCCACCTGGCAGCAAGACCGGACGCTCGGGAAGCCGGTGACCAACGAGTTCGAGAAGGACGGAAAGGTCTATCAGGTCTTCGAGGGCGGGATCCTCGCCTACGATCCGGAGACGGGGGAGATCCAGCGTTTCCGGAATGCCTCCGAGGCCGGTCTCGATCTCGAGACGATCAAGGAGAACCGGACGGAGCCCAAAGCCTGGACCGATACGGGGAAGGAGGTTCCGCTCGAGTCTCATGTCTCTCCGTGGACCTGGACGACCGATCCGTACCTCGGGAAGGGCTCGGACTACTACGACAAGAGCCCGGCTACGGTCAAGCTCCCCGACCAGGCGCCCTCAGCCTATCCCCACTATGGGTTCCCGGGCGAGGATATCCAGGTGAGCGAAAAGGCGGTCTGGATCAAGGGTTCGAGTGGCCAGTTCCAGGAGCCGGACCCGTGGATCCGGGACCAGTTCATGGGGAAGATCCGGACCGATCCGCAGCTCAAGGACTGGTACTATAGCCTGTCCGACGAGGATCGGAATAAGGTCTTTGCCAACTATATCGCGACGGGCCAGATCTACCTCTAGGAGGGAGGGGCAATGCCGCTCTACGTCCCACTGACCTCCCCGAATATGGCTCCCGACGAGTACTTCTTCACCACCAGTGAGGCGCCGTACGAGTGGGCTGCGACTCAGTATGAGACCTATCTTGCCTCCCTCCCCTATTCCGACGATGCCAAGCGGGCGCTCCGTACCATCTTTCCGGCTATCTACCTCGACTACGGTCGCTGGAACCGGAGCTGGGACCCGGGGAACTTCGTCCAGTATCTCCTGAATCTCGACCCTCAAGCCCTCCTCTGGGCCGCCTCTCCTCGCGAGGCGATCGTCGAGAGCCTCCGGGGGGCCTTGACCGCCGACGAGCTCCAAATGGTCCGGGAAAACCCTGACCTCTTCAACCTGGCGGCTCGGGCCTTGGGCTACCAGGTCCGGGGCCCTTGGACGCGGGAGCAGGCGGTTCGGGTCCTGGCCAATATCCAGCCGGAACGGGCCTACCAGGAGTACGTCGCTCCGCAGGCCTACTGGTTCGACGATCGGGGGCAGCGGCGGATCAAGCAGGCCTATGACCTCGCCTATACCGACTGGAAACAGAACCCATCCCGTTCCTTCTACGACTTCATCCGGGAGAAAGACCTCCGGACATGGCTATGGAAGACCGGGCCGTCTGGGGCTGGGCCCCGGATCCGTTGGTTGAGCTAGCGAAAGGAAGGGAAAGACGATGGCACAGTTCCCGCTCGAGCGGCTTCTTTCCGGAATGCGGCCGCAGGAGGTACGAGTCTTGGGGAATAACGTCCCTAGCCCGGGGAGCCCCATGCCGCAACCGTCGGCTGTTCCCCCGACCGACCCCAACGAAGCGATGCGGCAGCTGGTTATGCTCCTGCTTCGGATCCCCGGTATCCGGGAGCTCCTCCTGGCCGAGCTCCAGAAGGTCCAGGCGGGGACGGGGATCGCCAACCGGCTCCTCGACCGCCCCGCTCCTATGCTCCCACCGGCTTCTGGGGCGAGCTCGAGCTCCTTCCTCGAGCGGCTTCGCCAGCTGCGGGGGGCGCTGTCTGCTCCGGAGGAATAGGAGGGAGGGAGGAGCGTGGCTTCGTTTCTCGATGCCCTTCGTGCCGTAGACTGGAACGAGTACCAGCGCTTGGTCAATGAGGCTATTACCAAGAAGCCTCAGGTCGCTGGGCTCTTGAACCGGGTCCCGGGCTCCTTCGTCGAGGAGACTCTCCGCCAGCGCGGGGTCCGGAGCACCGGCTTCCTGCGGGAACTGACCCACCGGCTCGGGGGCTATCCGAACAGCCCCGAGCAGCTCCAGTCGATCCGGGCCATGGTCTATGCCCTCTACGGGCCTCAGGAAGGGGTCGCCGACGAGTCTGTCGGCCAGCAGGTCTTGACCCGGTCCTGGGTCGCTTCGGCCTTGGGGACCCCGCTCAACTTCGCTGTTTCCATTCCGGTCGCGCGCTCGGCTCGGGCTGCAGGGGAGCTCCTGAAGCAGTTCCTCTCCCTCCAGGGGGCTCCCGGTTCGGTCCGGCGCAATCTCGAGGACTACTATCGCGGAGCCCAGTCGATCGACGACAACCAGGCAGCGGCCCTCCTCATCACCGCGATCCAAGTCGCTGGAGCGGCTGTCTATAGCTCGGATACCCTCTATAGCCTCCAGCAGCTCGTCTACGACGCTCTCGACCGCTATTACCAGGACCTGGCAGCCGGGAAGGTCGGGACTGATACCAACTTCGTCGAATACTTCCTCTCCCATGCCGCCTACTGGCTCAACACCTACTTCCCGGGCCTCGATCCAGGAGCGGTCCTGGCGACGATCGACCAGATCGAGCGGCGGGAGAGGGAAGGCGGGGTCACGCCTCAGGCCGAAAGCCCCGAGACCGCGAGCCTCCAGGAGCCCGTCCCAGCCGAGCAAGGCCAGGCTCCGGCGAGCCAGCCAGCCAAGACCGTGGCTCAGGCCCCTGGCGGCCTCAATGAGGTCCTCCGGTCCGAGGAACTGGCCGTTACGTACGATCCTCGTATCAACCAGCCGCGCCGCGGTCCTTCCGGGATGCGGGCTATGCGCTACGATATGGGGTCGGGGCGGGTCGCAATGGCGACAGCCTCCCCGGACCAGGTCTTCTCCGATATCACCCGCTACCTCGACCAGGGCGGTCCTTATCCGCTCCTGCCCGACATGCCGGTCGATACGGCGATCTCGTCCTACAACAGCTGGCGGGTCCAGAAGGGCTTGAGCCCGCTCACCCCGGCCGAGACCGAGGCGCTCCGTTCCCTCTACTCGATCTATCGCCCGTCCGTCTAGCCGGAGAGGCCTATGGCGCTCATCCCGAAGGAATGGGCAGTCCTCCGTCCTGGCCCCTTCCTGAGCTATGTCGCTGGTATGGCCCCCAGCGAGCGGTCTGGGGCCCTCCTTTCCTCGACCTTCGCCCCGCTCTCCGTACCCTGGCAGCTCCTCTGGGCCCCGGCTGGTATCCTCGCCTCGCTCCTCTTCCCCAAGAACGAGGCCGCCCCGGCGGGGCAGGCTGCCCCTGCTTCCGGGCAACCTGCTTCTGGGTCTGGAACGCTCGACCCGGAGAAAGTCAAGGCCATCAACCCCGGGGTCGCCCGCTGGGCGGCCGAGGTCGAGAAGGTCTCCCGGGAGACTGGAGTCCCGGCCGACGTCATCCTGGCCATCATGGACATCGAGTCGGACGGGGACCCGGGGTTGCGGTCTCGGGCCGGGGCGGTGGGGCTCATGCAGGTCATGCCCCAGTACCATGCCTGGCGGGCCGAGAAGTACGGGGGGAGTCTAGAAGATCCCCGGGTCAACCTCCGGGTCGGGGCTGAGATCCTCAAGGAGAACTTCGACCAGATCAAGGCCAGGAACCCCAACCTTCCCGACGACGAGGCCTGGGCTCTCGCTGCTGCGGCCTATTTCGGGGCCTTCGACTGGAATACTCTCCAGGTCACCGGGGCCCAGGATGCGGTCGGGACCTCCGGCTACCAGTACTACGACCTCTTCAAGAGCCTCCGTTCCCAGTACCGCCAGGCCTATACTTCGCTCGGTGTTCCTCTGGCTGCTGAGGGGCTCTATACCGTCTCGGCCTGGACCGGGGGCAAGTCCTACCCCCTGACGCAGGGGTTCGGGAGGACCGAGTTCGCCCAGAGTTCCGGGATGTACCCGAGTGGGTCGCATTCCGGGGTCGATATCGGAGCCCCGCAGGGTACCCAGGTCACGGCCCCCTTCGCTGCTCGCGTGGTCCAGGCGGGCTGGAACGGGGGCTATGGCTATTCGGTGACTCTCGAGGTCCAGTACCAGGGGAAGACCTACCACGTCCTGGTGGGGCACCTGGCCCAAGCCCCCTCCGTCCAGGTCGGGCAGACGGTCTCCCCGGGCCAGGTCCTCGGGGTCGTCGGCTCGACCGGAGCCTCGACTGGACCCCATATCCACCTCGAGGTCCGCGAGAACGGAGTCCCGGTGGACCCTGCAGTCCTCTTTGCCTACTAGTCCGGAGGCGATATGGAAGAACGACGGACCGGGTTCTGGGACGAGCTCTGGAACCAGCTCCGTGCCTTTCCGCGCGAGACTAAGGCGAGCTGGGACCTCTTCTCGAGCTGGGCGAAAAACGTCGCCCGGACCCAGCCGACTATGGCCACCGGGGCCTATGCCGGTGCTGCCTCGCTGACCGCTTTCCTCTCCCTGGCTCGCTTGATCCAGGCCTTTACCGAGGCCGGTCAGGCCTCTATGGTCCAGCGCCAGATGGACCGGCTCCGTTCCTTCCAGCCCCCTCCCCTCTCGGGGCGGGAACTGGCCTCCCTCCAGAACGAGGGGTATCGGGTCTGGAAGGGGTACGACGGGCTCTGGTACCGCCAGAAGGGGAGCGGTCCGGTCGAGGTCCTGGCCCCGGAGATGCTCCTCCGCCGCGCCAACGTCTGGTACGCCATCGGCGCTCTCTCCGAACGGGTATTTGGACCGTTTTCGTCCGATCCCTGGCGGGGGACTTGGGTCTCGGTCGATGTCTGGCAGGACCGGTTGCGAGGGATCCAGGCCCAGTACCGCGCTGCTCTGACCCCGGAGAACGAGTCGCTCTTCGAGGAGATGGCTCGCCAGACGGTCTGGGGGCGGGGGAAGGGAGAAGGGTTCCCGGCCAAGGTACGCGAGGTAGGGACCTACTTCTGGCTCGGGGCCTGGTCCGATCCGACGCTCGTGGCTACCGCGGCTCTGGGGGCTGGGGCCAAGGGGGCGGAGCTGGCCGGAACCCAGCTCGGGCGCTGGGCGGCGACTGCTTCGCGCGGCGCCCAGGCTGCCCGGGTCGGGGCGGAGACTGCCTCGCTCCTGGCTACCGGTCTCCGGGCCGCTGCCTATACCTCGAACCTGGTCCAGGACGCCTTGGCCATGCCCTTCGTCATGCCGGTCTGGCTCCTGATCAAGGTGGCCAAGGTCGGGGTGGTCCCGGTCCTCCGTCCCGTCATCGAAGCGGGCCGTCAGCGCTGGACCATGGTCTGGGCCCGCCTTTCGGACCTTACCCCGCGCGCCCAGCTCCTCCTCAAGCTCCGGGACCTGGCCAACCTCTTCCGGGAGATGCAGCAGCACCACCTCGACCCCTATATCCTCGTTCCCCAGGAACCTCTCCCGGAAGGGGAAGCGGGCTACCTTTCCTTCGTTATCCGTCCCCGCGGCCGCCCGGTCTTCACCGACCAGGAGATCGACTTCTACCGGACCGTCGCCCAGGACTCCCTGACCCAGCTGGTCACAACGGGACAAGGGGCCCCGCTCGATGTCCGGGTCCGCCTCCCGCAGAAGAAGACCGTCGCGGGCCGGGAGGGTTACCCCTACTTCATCCTCAATGTCCCGGTCGAGCCAGCGACCCGCGATACGATTCGAGCCGCCGTCGAGCTTATCACTCGCTATGCCCCGCCAGGGGCAGGGACAGCTCCGACTCCGCCGCCGTCTCCTCCCCCAACGAGACCGAGCCCTACTCCCACTCCGCCTCCTCCCCGAGCCGGGTCGCGTCCCCCCTCCCCTCCGTCTTCCCCCTCGGCCGGGCCGCCTTCTACCCGCAAGCAGGTCAAGCCGCCGCAGTCGCGGCGGTATAGTCCAGTACAGCAGGTTCGGGGCCAGAGCTTCCAGGTCCCGGTCGAAGGAGAAGCGGTCGACCCGGACCTGGTCTGGTCGCTCTTCTTGACCCTGCCGGAAGATGAAGCGACGCGAGCCCTCTTCCAGGGAAGGGATATCGGGAAGGCTCTCGACGAGAGTGTCCTCGTCTCCTCGATCGATGAGGTCTTGGGGACGGGCCGGAGGACTGCTCCAGCTCCGGAACCGGTCCCGGAGGACGTCCGGGAGGTCTTGGACCGGCTGGCTGAGGAGCGGCCGCGGCCGGAAGAAGGCCCGGCCGAGCAGCTCCCCCTCCCCTTCCGCGACGAGGTCCCCGAGCAACCGGTCGAGCCGGAACCGGCGAAGCCCGCTGTCCCGCCCGGCCAGCTCCCCCTCCCCGAGCCGCCCCCAGCCGGTCAGCTCTCCTTCTTCGCCCAGCTGGCCTTCCCCGTCGTTTCGACTCCGGAGCAGGTCATCGTCCCCAAGCGGCAGAAGACCGACCCGCTGCGCCTGGCCTTCTCGCGCTTGGCTCGCTCCCTCCCTCTCGGCGAGGTCGAGGAAGATATCGTGCCCGACCTCGTCGGCCTGGTCCAGGACCTCTTGCAGCGGGGTATGGACCTTCCGAGAGACTTCTCCGTCCTGGACGAGGCCAGGTTCCTTGCGGTCACGTTCCCGGTCCGGAGGGGTGGGAAGCGGGAATGGGTCCAGTTCCTCTTGGAGAAGACAGGAGACTCCGACCAGCCCTTCGGTCGGGCTTGGGTCTTCCGGGCCCGCCGGAAGGGAGACCTCTCGCCCGAGGCGGCACAACGGTTCCTGGACGTGGTATCTCCCGCTCCCCTTCAGGGCATCCGGCAGTCCGGTCCTGTCCAGGTCCCGTCTCAGGACGTCGTACCTCCTGCTCCGCCGCCTCGCCCGGAGCTCGTCGAGGAGCTCTTCGCTCGCCAGGCTGCCTTCCAGCCCAGCGAACCTGAGCCACCCCCCTTCTCCGGGGCTGTCCAGCCTGGCGAGCCGCCTCCCTCGCTCCCGCTGCGCGCCGAGCTTCCTCCCCCTCCGTCCCCTCCGGACCCGGTAGGGGAAGAGCTCCGGTCCCTGGTCCAGGAACTGGCGGTCCGTGGCGTCGTCGTCAGGCCGGTCCAAGACGCCCAGGACTTGGCACGGGTTGCGGCCGTCGGGGACCTCGCCGAGATCGGGGAGCGGAACCGGGCTGTCTTCTTCCGGAACCGGCTCCTCCTCCGTAACCCGGACGGGAGCAAGCGGTTCGGGGACCTCGGTCGTTTCCTGGCCGCTGCGGCCTGGAGCTGGCGGAGCGGCGACCCCTATCCGGCCTTGGCCCTCCTCCAGTCGTTCGGCTATACTCCGGTCGTCTCCCTCGACCGGATCCTGGTCCCGCTCGGTGGCCCCTATGCCGTCGTCATCAGCCGGGCTACCGGGGACCTGGCTGGGATCTTTCGCGCCCTCCTCAACCTGACCGTCTCCCTGCTCCGCTTCCCGGGCTTTACGGCTCGCGACGCGGACCGCTTGGCCAGCTTGCAGTCGCAACTGGCCCGGCGGGGTCTTGAGGCGCTTGGGGTCGAGCAGAACCGAGACCTCCGGCTCCTCCTCGAAAAGGTCGTCGAGGCCTTCGGGGGAGGGAGGAAGCTCGAGGACGTGGTCCAGGAAGGGAGCCTGGCCTTCTCCGTCTCCGAGAAAGACCCCACTTCCTATAACAACCTGGCATCCCTCGTCAACGGAGCGGTGGAGACGCTCCGCAACCTGAGCGGCGGCTTCCGGGGGGCGATGGACCTGGTCGGGCTCTCGCTGGTCCGCCCGGCTGCGGTCGATATCCGGGTCGTAGCGGCGGCTGATGCCTTCCTCCACGGGAACCGGGCCTTCCAGCTCCTGGAACGGGCAGGGGCAGCCAGCGAAGCCCTCTTCCGCTCGCTGCGGGTCCGGGTCCGGGAAGAGGCGGGGCTCTTCGCCCAGGCGGTAGCTCGTTTCCTCCGGGGCCACGGCCAGGTCCAGGTCAGTGCCCAAGGGTCGCTCGAGCCGCGGGGCGGGCTCCGCTTGACCCTCTCCGTCCAGGCCAAGGAGGGGGAGGCCAAGGCCTTCTCGGCCGTCCTGGCCTCCCTCAAGCAGCTGGCTGGGGCTGGGAAGCTGGTCCAGGTCCGGGGAGAGGCGGAACTTTCCCCGGACCGGCTCTTGAGCGTCTCCTTCGACCGGAAAGCACCGCTCCGGGGGGAGGCGGCGCTGGAGGCGATCCGCAACCTCGACCCCAAGAAGCCGGTCTCGTCGGTCGAGGTCACCTTCCGGGTCCAGGAGCCGCAGGATATCGGCAAGCTCCTCGTCCTCTTCGCCGAGGCGATCAGCGAGACCAGCCGCAGCAACCTGATCGCTGTCGGGCGGCGGACTGCGGCCAAGCTCGCCCGGGACGCGGAGCTAGGCGGCCTCTTGGCCCCGGAGGAGGCCCGGGACCTTATCGAACGGCTCGGGCTCTCCTACGAGCGGTCGGTCGGTTTCCAGGGGGAGATCGAGGGACGGCATCTGGCTCGTCCTGAGGAGGGGGCGAGCGACCTCACCGACGAGGCAGGGGAGGTCATCAAGGAGCGGGAGCTCGGGGACCGGGATCGGCTGCACGGCCTCTCCATCCTCTACCCGGAGGCCCGTGACCCCCAGGAGCTCCTGGCCCAGGCCCCCTTCCTCCCGCTCCTCTCCTCGAGCTTCCTCAACCGAGACCTCTTCCGCTTCGGGGTCGAGATCCCCGAGGTCTTGCCCACCGGGGTCAAGAAGGACGACCTCGTGGAGTATGCGGCCTGGGCCTATCTCGGGAACGATCTCCCCTTCCGGGCCCTGGCCGAGGCCTACGGAGTCCCGAGCGGCTTCCTCGACGAAGAAGGGATGACGTTCGATGCCTTGGTCCATCGCTTGAGCGGCCTCGGTCCGGGGGAGTCCCAGCCCCTCCTCGGCGAGATCGCGGAACGGGTTATGGAGATCGAGCGGCACCGGCTCGATCCCTTCGCTTTTGGGGACTGGGAACTGGTCGACGAGCTCGAGCAGTACCCGAGCCAGTTCCAGCGCCGGATCGTCCGGCCGCTCCGCTCCCTCCCCATCTCCGCCTTCGGTGGCTTCCGGGGCCTTAGGCGGCTCGATTTCGCCCAGGTCCTGGCCCAGGCGGTCCACCGTTTCCGGGAAGAGACGGACCCCTTCCTCCGCTCCCGCTACCGGGTAGGACGGGCGCTGGCCGAGGCCTTGGATGGGGACTTCTCTTTCCTCCAAGACCTCCTTGGCCTTCCGGTCGAGGTCCGCGAGGAAGGGGGGAAGAAGGTCCTGGTCGCCCTGGTCGGTCGAGAGGCGCCGGAACCACCGGAAACAGCCCGGGACCTCCTTCTCCGCTCTCTCCTCCTCCCCGACCAGGTCATCGACCGACTGGCGACCTGGACCCGGGCGCTCGGGTTCGGGGACGGGAGAGGAGTACCGCAAGAAGCCCTTCCCTTCCTCGAGGAGATCGAGCCGCTCTCGGTCGAAGAGCTCGGTGACCTCGTCGATGGCCTCTCCGCCCTGGTCCTCCTCGACGATCCGGCCCCGCTCCGTTCTTGGCTCGTAGACCGAGGGGTTGGGGAGGTCGACGAGCTCCTCCGGATCGTCCGGGAAGACCTGGCTCGGGCCGGGCTCCAGTCCGACCTCCTAGCTGCGGTAGACGAGGCGACGCTCCTCTCCCGAGTAGCCGACCGCGATGCGTTCCTCCAGCGGGCCGAGCTCGCTCGGGCGGCGCTGCGGACCGATCCGGTCCTGGCCGCTGCCGACCCGGTCCTGGCCGACTATGTCCAGCAGGGGCTGGAGGCAATCGGAGGGGTCCTGGAGCGGCTCTGGGGGGAGGAGGTGGCCCCGGCCTTCGACTGGTTCGCTTCCGGGGCCTGGGAGTATGCCAAGGGCCGGATCCGGAACCTTTTCCTCTCCGTGCGGGAAGAGGCGCGCAAGCGCCTGGAGGCCGCTCTGGGACCGCACTGGGAGACGAAGCCGCTCCCGCCCGAGCAGGTCGAAAAGCTCCTCGTCCCCCTGTCCGAGGAGTTCCAGCGCGGCGTCGATGGGATCGTCCAGGACTTCTTCCGCCGTCTCGGTCTCCTGGCTCCGCTCCAGCCGCTCCCCTACCCTCTCCTCCGGTCAGAAGACCTCCCGCTCCTGGACGATGCGACCGCTGTCCTGGCTGTCGAACGGGAAGTCGGCGACCGGATCCGCTCGTCCTGGCCCGCCCTGGAGGAGGTCGGGAGGAGGCTGGTCGAGCGCTTCCTCCTCGACCCGCCCCGTTTCTGGGACACGGTCCGCCGCTTCTTCCTCCTCGGGATTTCTCCGGTCTTTCCGGGAGGGAAGGTGGAAGCGGTCCAGCTCGGGGTCTTGCCGGAGGAGGTCGGGACGGAGGCGGGGAAGCTTGCGGCGCTCCGCCTGGCCTGGAACGCTCTCTTTGGCCAGAACCTGGAATCGGGCTGGGACCGGATCGTCCTGAACGCGCTCGAGGCGCCCCGTTCTCCCCTCCCGCCGGTCGCGGGAGAAGAGCCCCGCCGTCTCCTCCGCCGACGGCTCGGCCGGGCCTATCCGTTCCCGGCTGAGTCGAAGCAGGTCCTCCAGGCCTTCCCGCCCCGGCTGCGGGAACTGGTCCGGACTCTCCTGGCCTACCAGGAGCGCCAGGCTCGGATCGAGGAGAAGATCCGGCGGGTCGGGACCCGTTCCGAACTGGCCGAGGCCTTGGGGGCGACGCCGGAGGTCCACGAGCAGCTCCGTGTTTCGCGGGACTGGGTCCCGAGCGAGATCCTCCGCCGCCTCACCGACCTCTTGTCCCGGGTCCGGGGGAACGCGAGCCTGCAGGAGCTGGGAGCCGGGGCTTGGAGCCTCCTCCACCAGGCGAACCCGGAGCTCCTCTCCCGTTCCTTCGAGCGCCTCCTCGGCAAGCGAGTCCCGGTCGAGGTCGTCGGCGAGACGGTCTCCCTGGCTGGGAGGCCCCCGGTCTCCCTCCGGGATCCGGACGCCCTCTTCCAGGAAGTCCTGGCCGTCTTGAACGAGGCCGGGTTCTACCTCGACCTCCGCCAGCAGGCCTTCCTCTACGGGAAGGTCCTCGAACCGGCCCTTCCTGCCCAGCGACCGATCCGCCTCGTCCCCCGGCTCGAGGAGGACCTGGCTGCGAAGCCGGTCGCCGAACGGCTCCGGGCCATCCGGGAAGAGCTCGACCGGGTCTATCAGGAGGCTGGGGTTAGCGATCCTGACAGTACCCCGGTCTTCGTCGGTTCGGAGACGGCGCGCTACCGGAACCGGATCGAGGACAAGCTCTACGTCGAGCGGGTCCTGGGCTTCCCGGAACGGGGGTTGGAGCAGGTCCTCTTCGCTCCGGAGAGCGGCCGCCCCATCGCCAAGGGGTACGACCGGATCGTCTACGGGGACCATGGTCCCTACTTCGAGATCCGGCCCGAGCAGCTCCTCCTCCGGCCCGAAGACCTGGTCCCCCTGGAACCGGAGGAGACGGTCGGCAAGCTGACCGTCCGCTATGAAGTCCCTGGGGCCCCCGAGATCGGGACGGTCTACTACCAGATCGGTTCGGTCCGGGAGGTCAAGCAGGCTCCGGAGCGGATGGATTTAGGCCTCAAGGCTCCGCCTCGCGACGAGGGGTATGCCGACTACGTCCCGGGCCGCTACTATATCCGGGTCTTCCTCGACAACCCGTCCCGTCCTGCTTCCCTGACCACCGAGCCGGGAAAGCGGCCTGGCCTGGCTCCGCCGGTAGCGATGGCTCAGAAAGGCGACTTCTTCTTCCATCCCACGCTCTCGAACCTCGCTAAGCCACCCCAGCCCCTCTCCTATGGCGGGAAGACGTTCCCGACCGCCGAGCACCTCTACCACTACCTCCGCCTGGAAGGGACGGGACGGGAGGACGAGGTCTTGGCCTTGGCTGACCCGAAGGCTGCGGCGAAGCGGGCGCGGGAGATTATCCGGGAGCTCGGGCTTCCGGAGCGGGACGAGGCTCGAGACATCGCCGCGATGCGGAAGGCGCTCGAGACCCGCTGGGACCAGGACGAGACGTTCCGGAAAGTTCTGGAGCAGTCCGGCAACCGCCCGATCGCAGTCCGTGGCCCTTCGGCCTTCTGGGACTTCCCGGGCGAGAACCGGCTCGGCCGCCTTTTGGCCGAGCTGCGGGACCGGAAGGTGGGAGGGGCTATGCCTGTCGCGGAACTCGAGCCGCTCCTCCCCGACCTCCCCCTCTGGACCCCCAAGCAGGGGGCCAAGATCGCTCCGGACTCGGCCTGGTACTGGGAGGAACGGGTCCCGGTGGTCACGGTCAATACCACTCTCAGGAAGGGGGACGGGGGAGTGCCGCAAGCGGTCATGGGGGCCGGGATCGCCAAGGTCGCAGCCGAGCGCGACCCCAACCTCCCCTTCGCCGTCGCCCAGGCGGTCCTGGAGCGAGACCTGGCCCCGGGCGAAGCCTTCTACATCCCGCCCGAGCGGCTCCCCCGCTACGGGCTCGACCCTGCTCGCTGGCCGAAGGGGATCGTCCTCGCAGCGACCAAGGAGGACTGGCGGAAGAAGTCCCAGACCGGTTGGATCTGGGGCGTGGCCGAGGACCTGGTCCGCCTGGCCAAGCAGGGGGTCGAGGTCGCGACCGTCCTCCCGGGCGCGGGGCTGGGTGGGGTCTCGGTCCAGGAGGTGCGGGAGATCTTCCAGAAGGTCGCCCAGCGGCCGGAACCAGCTCTGACCGTCCTCTTCACCGGCTCGCGCCACCTTCCCGACCCCGACCTGGTCCGGAAGCGGGTCCGGGAGGTCCTGGTGGCTCTGGCCAAGCGGGCCAAGGGACCGCTCCGGGTCGTCGAAGGCGGGGCGGATGGTGTAGACAGGATCGTTCGGGAGGAGGCGGAGAAGCTCGGGATCCTGGTCCGGGAATATCCGGCGACCTGGGCTCCCTTCGGTGCGGGCGAGGAGCGAGACCTCCGGGCCGGGCTCCGGCGCAATCTGGCCATGCTCCGGAAGGAGCGGCCAGACCTCGTCGTCGCCTTCCCAGCCCAGGCCGAAAGCTCGGGGACGCTCCACATGGTCTCCTCGGCCCGGGCTATGGGGGTCAAGAAGGTCGTGGTCTTCTCGGCCCAGGAGGAGAAGCGGCCGGTCGGAGAGGTCCTGGACGACCTCTTCCGTTCGAGCGAAGAGCTCCTGGTCGAGGACCCGGCTATGGAGTCCTGGGTCCGCTCCCTCGCGCTCCCCAAGGTCCAGCTCTTCGGCGAGACGGTCCAGTCGCTCCGGGACCTCGAAAAGCTTCCGGTCCCCAAAGAGGAGGCGCTCCTGGCCCTGATCGACAACTCTCCCCTGGTCCGGACCTGGGCTCGAGAGGCGCCGGACCGCTTGCGGGCGGCGCTGGGGGAACTGGGCCCGGACTGGCAGGCGGCCTTCGACCGGGTCCTCCACGAGGCAGTGGTACGGGCCGATTTCTACGAGGCCTTGGGCCCGGCAGCGGTCGAGGAGGCTTCGCAAGCGGTGGTCCTGGGAGAACTGGCCCGGACCCTGGTCGATGCCTTCCGGACCCTGGAGCTCCGGCTCATAAGCGAGGAAGGGGCTCGGGATGCGGTCGCTGCCCTCTCGCTCGAGCAAGAAGATATCCCGACCCGCTTCCTCGAACCGTTTCCCAACGTCGCCAAGGGGATGGAGCAGCGGCTTTCGGGGTTCGAGACGGAGAAAGAGGCGTTCCAGAGCCTCTCTCCCGCTGAGCGCTGGCGGCTCTTCCTCCTCCGCCAGGCCCTGGAAGAGCTACCGGCCCTGGAAGAGACGCGCCGGGCCCTGCTCCGGATCGTCCAGGACTATTACGCGGAAGGGGTCGGAGAGCTGGCCCTCGACCTCCGCGCTGCGGGAGAAGTCCTGACCGGGAAAGAGGTTCCGCGGCGGGCTGCCGAGCGGGCTGCCCGCAAGGTCTTCCAGGTCTTGGCCCGCGGCTGTGAGCTCATGGGAAAGGCCTGATATGAGCGTTTGCAATATCCAGACCGCACTCCGCGTCGCCCAAGCGATCCAGGACTACCTCCTCAAGGCCCCCGGGCCAGCTGGCCCGGCCGAAATCCGGCAGGCGACCTTCGCTGATCTCTCCAAGGAGCTCGGTCAGCCCCCTTCCTGGTTCCAGGGGAGCTGGCAGAAGACCTTTCCGCGCCTTTCGGCGGCCAAGGCTCTCGACCGCCTGGCCAAGAAGTTCTCCGGTCTCCGCTTCGAGTCGGTCTGGTCCCATCCCGAGGGGCGGACCCTCCTCCTCCAGTTCCAGCAGGGGAAGCTGACTCCGTATCGTTTCCAGCGGGAACTGGCCCGCTTCTTCGCCCGCCAGGGGTACGAGGACGTCGCTGTCCTGATCGAGGTCCCCTATCTCGCCTTCCTCCCTCGCCCCTTCGGCTTCCGGGCCCCTCGGGCCTCCGAGCTCGAACAGCCGAAGGCCGTCGTTACCGGCGTCGAGGCCCTCTCGCCTCGTTCTCGGGCTCTCTTGGAGGAGATCCGGAAGAACCCCCAGGACTGGCCCCGTCTCCAGTTCCTCCTGCAACAGGAGGCCAGCCGGGTCCTGTCCCTCTACAACCAGATCTCCGCTTTCCGGCAAGAGGTCGAGGGGATCTTGGCCCGGAACCGGGTCTTGCCGTCTCGGGCTCCGCAGATGAGCCTGGTCGAGCTCGTCTCCTACGGGATCCAGCATGGGGGGAAGAGGGTCGGAAAGGAGCTCTCGGAAGCCTTCCGTCGCTTGGGGCTCTCGCGCGTCTCCGACGACCCCTACGAAGTCTTCTTCGAGGAGCTCCTGCGAGCGGCCCAGGACGATATCCGGGCTAGGATCGAGGAGCTTCCGACCGTCCTGCCGAAGGTGGTCCATGAGGTCTGGGGGAAGTCGTTCGGGGCGCTTCGGAAGTTCTCTCGCGAATACTCGATCGCCCGAGTCGGCTATGTTCTCATGCAGCTCCTCCAGGACGGGGTCATCAAGCCGCTCTTCGCCGGGTACGGAAAGGTCATCCCCCATGTCCTGCTCGAATTCCGCTCCTTCGCTCGGGTCTGGGGGTGGGGTCTAGACCTCGGGATCTCCCCGGCCGTCCTCCGCGAAGGGGGCTTCGTCCCCCGCTCGGGGCTGGACCAAGAACTCTTGCGGCACGGGATCCAGGAGCTTCCGGAAGAGATCATCGCGGATCTCGAGCGTGACCTCAACTTCTTCGAGCTCCAGGCCTTCCGGGCCGAGGCCTCCAGCCTCTGGGAGCTCCCGGTCGTAGGCCCCATCCTCCGCGGCCAGGTCCCCTTCGTCCACCGCGACATCCCCCTCCTCCGCAGCTGGGCCAAGAAGAGCAAGATCTATCCCCCGGCGTGGATCGCTCGTTTTTCGGCTGCGGTCTCGGTCCTGGCTCGAGCCCAGGAGTCGGCGACCCGGAAAGCGGTCTTCGGGGCGGCCTTCTTGGGACGGCTCTGGGACCAGGAATATCCGCGCTTTTTGGCAGAGCTCTCGGAGCTCGGGGCCCGCTGGAACCTCCCCTTCGACCTCGGGAAAGCGGTCGAACGGGAACTGCCGCGCCTGGGGAGCTTCCGGCCGGAGGACTTGCGGAGCCTGGTCGAGACCCTCTACCTCCAGCACCTCCAGCGTCAGAACCCGGTCCTGGCCCGGCAGGTCGAGGTCCTCTGGCAGCAACGGATCGAAGCGGCCCTCCGCTACGGGGTCCAGGAGGCCCAACGGGTCAACTACGACTACCTCCGCCGCACGGTCGGGGACGATATCCTGTCCTGGATCTTCAAGTTCCACTTCTGGGCCTCCCGCAACCTCCCCTTCTACCTCGAAGAGTTCCTCCGCCACCGAGCCCTCTTCCGGTTCTGGGCCCGTGTCCGCTTGACCCAGATGGAGGAGGAGGCGGAAGGGGAACGGTCGCCGCGGCTGGGGCAAGCGGTCCGGATCCTCGATGACCTGGTCCTCTTCGGAGCTCCGGCCCGGCTCTATGCCGACGTCTTCGACCTGGTCTCGGTCTCGACCCAGCTCTCGCTCCTCTCCGAGGTCGAGGGGGCCCGGACCGGTTGGGAGGGGTTGATCCGGACCGGGGGCTCCTTGACCTTCTCTCCGCACTGGGACCTCTCGGTCGCCATGTGGCTCTTGGGCTATGACCTCCGGGCCGACCCACCGACCTTGGCCCCGCCCCTGGCCGGAGTCTTTCGCTCGCTGGGGCTACCAGGCCAGCCGGGGCTCGATACCGTTCTCGGGGTCTTGCGCTCGCACCTTTCGGGGCACTTGCCGGGATCGGAGAAGCGGTGGAGCTCCCAGACCCTGACCGGTTCGCCGGGGTTGGACCGAGCGATTTGGATCGAGCTCATTATAATGTCGTATGAGCGCACGGGACGGCCGAACCATCCCCGCTTCGTCCGGGCCTTCGCCGATCCAGACGACCCCCTGTTCCAGGAGGCCAAGGCACGGGTCTTGGGCCGGACCCGGGTCGAGCAGGCTTCGTTCTTCTTCTCTCCGCAACGGGTCATGCTCGAACCGGTGTCCCAGGAGGAGCTTCGGGCGCTCCGGGCTGCGGTCGGCTGGGAACAGCTCTCGCCGGAAGAGCGGCGACAGCTGATCCTGGACGACTCGCCAGCGGCCTGGACCGCCTTTATCCCCCGTGACCTCCGCGAGGCCCAGATCCGGTCCGCCGAAGCGGCCCAGCAGCTCGACCGGCTGGAGAACCGGCTCCAGCCCCCGAGCTACTATGCGGCCCGCTACCCCTGGTACGGGGAGTACCTCCTCTGGCAGGAGAAGGTGGCGAGGGGGGATCGTTCGATATCCCGGTTTCTCGAAGAGACCCGCTGAAAAGGAGGTCCTATGGACGAACAAGAGCGGCTCTCGGACTTCCCCGGCCCCGAGGCCCGGGAAGAGGCCCCGCCGGAAGCGGAGACGGACACGGGTTCGGAGGAAGCGGCCTCTGTCCAGGATCCGGTCCGGCTCAAGGAGATGCTGGAGGACTTCCGGCGACGGAATTCCGGCCTCCAGCGACGGTTGCAGCAGGAGCTCCAGGCTCGCCGGGAGTTGGAACAGAAGGTCCGGCAGCTCGAGGAGCTGAGCTACGCGGCGACCCTCCAGTCCCTTCCGCCCGAGGAGCGGCTCCGCCGACTCCAGGATTTCCGGCAGCAGCGGGAGGTCGGGAGCCGGTACGAGGAGATCCGGCGACTCGAGCAGGAGCTGGAGGAGAAGGCGAAGGTCATTGTGGCCCACGAGTTCTCTCGCCGCTACAACATCCCGGTCGAGGAGCTCTTGGCTTTCGATACGCCTGAAGAGATGGAACGGTTCGCCAAGCGGGCGGGAGGGAGGCGGGTCCAGGCTCCGCGCTTCGAGGGGGCAGAGCCCTCTCCGGCTCCGCGCGAGAGGCCGAAGAGCTTGGACGAGGCTGTCGAAGCCTTTCGCCGCGCCGCCCGTCGGCGAGGACTCTTGTAAGAGAGAGGATCGAGGAGGAGTAGCGCATGCCGATCGGTGGGGGTCAGCAAGTCTCGACCATCGCGGAACTCCTCCGTGAGGTCTTCGAACCTGGCTTCACGGAGGCTCTCAATCGCTCCAATGCCCTCTTCCAGTTCTTCAAGCGGGATTCCTTCCCCGGGAAGGAGATCCGCTGGAAGATCCACTACGAGGGGAATACCTCGGCCCAGAGCTACTCGGAGAACGACCCCTTGCCGAACGCTGGGCGGCAGAAGGTCATCAACGCTGCCGTCCCCTATCGCCTGAACTGGGTCACGGTCCGGGTTACCAACTTCGCCATCGCCGCGACCCGGGGCGAGGGTGGGTACGTAGACCTCTGGGCCTTCGAGACCAAGGAGGCCTTGGAGGACCTCAAGAACGAGATCAACCGGCAGCTCATGGTCCGGAAGAAGAGCGACATGCTCCGGGCCACCGACCTCGATGGGATCGGGGTCATCGTCGACGACGGCCAGGTCGACGCTACGGTTACGGGGTATGGTGGGATCAACTTCGCGACCCATCCCTGGTGGAAGCCGTACGTCGATGCCAACGGCGGTACGCCTCGGGCCCTGACCATCCAGCTCCTGCAGCGGGCCTACGAGGAGCTGGCCAAGCCGCCGCGGCGGGCGCGCACGAACCGGATCATCACGAGCCTGACCCACTACCACCAGTACGGGGACCTTCTGGCCGCCCTCCGGCGCTTTACCGGGAACGAGACCCTGGATGCGGGCTATCCGTCCCTGGCCTTCAACGGGGTCAAGTTCACCGGGATCCCGGAGCTGCCGCCAGGGGACATCTACTTCCTGACGACCGAGGACTGGAGCTACTACGTCCTCCAGAACTTCAAGACGGAGGAGAAGCCGGTCGACGGCGATGCCCGCTCGGTCGTCATTACCCACTACTCACAACTGGTCTGCCGCGCCCTCCACAAGCAGGGCCGGATCACAGATCTCAATACCGTCTAATCCTCCCCGGGGCAGGGCTGGTCCTAGGCTGGCCCTGCCCCTTCTCCCCCTTCCTGTCGGGAAAGAGGTTCGATGGCCCTCTACGACTACCGCTGCGCTTGCGGCCAGGAATGGGAACGGCGCTTCCCGCTCGGCCAGGCCCCTGCTTCCCTCCCCTGCCCCTGTGGGAAGGGGGTCGGGAAACGGGTCCTCCGGACTCCGCCGGTGATCTTCCGTCCTACGGGCTGGGACCGGAGTCCCGAGGATCCGCGCTACTGGGACGGTCTGGTCGAGGCGGAACGGGAGAAGCAGGAGAAGCCGCAGATCTTGAAGCAGCAGGAGACGAAGGTATGACCACCGCTGCCAAGTCGCTCGACCAGATCCTCTTCGAGACCCCCGACCCGGAGCGGACCGACGAGCTCGAGGCCTTCCTCAAGCGGGAGGAACCGGTCCGGGTCCGCGTCGTGGGAAAGGAGGAACCGGTAACGGTTCCGGTCCTGGGGCGCGAAGTCCTCATCAGCCCGGAAGGGGTCATGGTCACGCCCCGGATGGCGATCGAGCTCCTCTACCTCTACGGCCGTAAGGGGCTCTACTATGGCCGGGATCGGGTTACCGGCTTTACTGCCCAGGCGCTCATGGCCCACGGGTCGCACCTCTCCAACGAGGAACGGAAAGAGATCAAGGCCCGCATCCAGACCTGGTACCTGACCACGGAGTAGGGGATGGACCTCTTCTATCGGGCCCAGACGCTCGTCTACCGGGGGCAGGGGAGCCCGACCTCTCTCCAGTTTACCGACCCACTCGGGACGGTCCATAACCCCGTTCCTGTCCTCCCCACCTTCCCCCCGAGCGCCCTCCTCGATCTCTCGAACCTCCCCCGGCGGGACGGGCTCGGGACCATAACCTGGTGGGCGGGGGCGGCCCTCCTCCAGGAACTCCCGGTCTTCCTGGGGGCCGAGCGGCGCCTCCCGACCCGGCTAGAACTCCTCCTCGATTTGGCCCAGCGCCTGGGACGGGTCTTCGTGGGGACGGTAACGGATGGCTCGATCGAGACCGTCCTCGACCCCCAGCTCCAGCTCGGTGGCTCGGCTGAGGGGCTCTTCTGCCTCCGCTTGGAGGGGCTCGAGGCCGGAGAGGCCCGACGGGTCCTCCACCACGATGGTGGGGTCTTGACCCTCGCTGCCCCGTTCCTGACTCCGGTCCAGGCCGGGGAGCGATACGCGCTCCTCTCCGTCTCGCCTCTCCTCCTCGACCAGGCGCTCGAGGCAGCGCAGCGGGCGATCGCTCATACCGTCCGGGTCGAGCAGGTCTTGGACTGGCAAGCGGTGGAGGGAGAAGGGCCCTGGGCTGTCCCCCTCCCGCGGGGCTGGGAAGCGGTCTTCCAGGTCTGGGTACGGACGGAAGGGGGAGAAGTGCTCCTTCCGCCCCAGTTTTGGGACTTGGCCCCGGGGCGCCTCCTCCGGGTCGTCCGGCCCTCCCGCCTCCCGCCCGTCCAGGAGGTCCGTGTCCTCGGATTCCGTTCCGGTTCCATTCCCATCCTCCCGCAGGGGGAAGTCGAAGGGGATGTGGCGACGCTGACGGCCCAGGCCTCCCTCCGGCTCTTCCTCTCCGCGGCTGGCGGCCCTGCTGTCGACCCGGAAGACCGAATGCGCAAGGCGGTCCTGGCCCTTCAGGAGGCGCAGCAGGGGCGGCTGACCCGGCGGAATCGGGTTCCGGTCAACGCTCGACCGATCTTGGAATAGCCGATGGAAGAACGGGACCTCGAACGGGGTGAAGTCGAGCTCCACGGCGTCCGCTACCGGCTCCTCGGCCCGGTCCAGAAGCTCCCCGTCCTCCCCTTCGCCTCGAAGATCACGATCGGGGACTATAGTCGGGATTCCGAGGTCGTTGCCTCTTCGTGGATCCAGTCGGACTGGCGGGGTGGCTACGGGGTCGAGTTCGGGAGCTACCCGAAGGACCAGGACCGCTTCTTCTTCTCGACGCTGGAGACCCGCTTCGTCCGGGCCCTAACCCTCCCACCCGCCCCGGTACCGCTCCTTACCCTTCCGACCGCCCCCGGACGAAGCGGGGTGGCCGGGACCTATGCCTTCTTCGGTCCCGAGCTCTACGACTGGGCTTCCGGTTTCCCGGTCCTGGTCTGGACCGCCCCAGCCGCCATCCATGATGCAGCCTGGGGCGAGGACCGGTTGGCCCTGGCCCTGGAAGCAAGCGACCTCGTTTTCTGGGACGGGACGAGTGCGCAGGTCCAGAGCGGGATCGGGGCGGAGCGGGTCGCCTTCCTCGGCGGCTGGTGCTATGCCGCCTGTCGGGACAGGAAGCTTTGGGCCTGGAATCGCTCCAACTGGAGCGTAGTCGCGGATCTCCCCGTCCCGAGCATGAACCAGATCCTGGCCCTCGTCCCCTACCAGCTTCCGAACGAGCAGGAGGAGACGCTCTTCCTCCTTGCCCCGGACGGTCTCTACCGGCTCGACCGGAGCCTCAACGCCTTCTTCCGAACCGGTCTCGCCTGGCCTCCGTCTGCCTTCGTCGGACGTCCTGCCCTCTGGCGGGGGGAGCTTTTCCTCCCGCTTGGCCGCCAGCTCCTCCGCTGGAACGGAGCGACGGTAACCGAGACTGGCCCCAGCCGGGAAGATGGGCTCCCGCCGTTCCTGCCGGACCGGATCCAGGCTGTCTATGGGAGCTACAGCGGCCTCGTCCTCTGGCTAAACGGTCGGATCCGTCTGAGCGACCCCCCGGACGCTCCACCCCCCGACATCGACGAGCTCGAGACCGGCTGGCCGGAAGGGAGCGAGGGTCAGGTCCTGGAGGGGGGGTTGCTCTCCACCGAGAGTCTCTTCCTCGTCTCGGTCGGGGGTGTCTCGTGGCACTACCTAGCCCAGGATGGGTATGGGGTCGGGGTTGTTGCTGCCCGGGGGCGAGACTGGCTCCTTATCCTCCGCGGCCGGGACGTCTTCGGGATCCCGCTCCCCAGCGAGCTCCACAACCCCCACGACCTGCCGGAGGTGGCCCAAGCGCCGGTCGGGGAGCTCTGGAGTCCCTGGTTCGATGGCTCCTGGCTCGAGATCCCGAAGGTAGGGCTGGAGCTCCACCTCAGGCTTCGGTTCTGCCCGCCCGGCGGGCGGGTCCTCGTCTTCTTCGAGACGGAGGCAGAGCCGCCTCGCCTGGTCGGGAGCAGCGACCGCCCGGGTCCGGTCTCCTTCTCGCTGGAAGCGTTCGGGCGCTTCCCGGTCTTCAAGCGCTGTCGGATCCGGGTCCGGATCGAGCGGGGGAGTGGGAATCGGGGACCGGTGCTCGAGTACGTGGCCCTCTCCTTCCTCCGCCGCCCCAAGCAGCGCTGGGCTTACAACCTGACCCTCGACCTCTCGGAAGGTTGGCGGGGGAAGGGGAGTGGGGAACTGGCGGACTGGCTCCAGACCCTCTTCGAGCGAGTTGAGCCGTTCCGCTTCCGGGCCCCTGGCCTCCCGCCGCGCTGGGTCGTGATCTCCCGGCTCCAGTGGGCCGAGATCTCCGGTTTCGAAACCTTCCAGGGGGAAGGGGAGCCTGCGGGCCGGGTCGCACTCTCGCTCCTTGAAGTCGATTGATCTGCTCGACCATGCCGCGCCGACCGCGCCTCCGTCGCCCTCGCCTCTCTCGCCTCCCCGGGGTCAAGGCCCCCGACCTCTGGAGCCTGACCGCAGGAGCGGTCAAGGGCTATCCGCTCCGCGAGCTCCGGAAGCAGGCCAAGGCCGCGACGATCCCTGACCCCCCACCCGACTGGCCGGGGACGAAGCCGGAGTGGATCGTCTTCTTTGTCCTCCTCGCCCTCGGCTACCGGTACGGGATCGATTTCCTCTACCGGGAACGACTTCCGGACCTCTTTTCCCGCCGCATGGGGGAAGTGGACTTCTTCTTCCCGGCTCTCGGGCTCGCTTTCGAAGTCCAGGGGCTCTATTACCACTACGAGCGGGGGACCGAACAGCTCCAGGCCGATGCCTTGAAACGGGCGATCGTGGAGAGCGAAGGGCTCCAACTCATTGTCTTGGACGAGGACGACCTTTTGACCGGCGATCCCTTCTGGCTTGTCCAGGAGGCGCTCCAAGGACGGGAACAGAGCAGGAGGATCTGATGAACCTCAAGGGCTGGGTCTATGACGAGCAAGGGACCCCGATCGTCGGGGCAGTGGTCGAAGCGATCGACTATGAGACGCTGACGGTTCTGGGGGCGACGAGTTCAGGGACGGACGGGTCTTGGGTCCTGACTGGGCTCCCCGACCGGCCGGTCCGGGTTCGAATCGCGAGCGGCAATCTCGTTCGGTACCTCGAAGGCGGGGCCCGGATCGTCGTTGATGAGGCGACTGTCCGGACGCTCTGGGTCCTTGCGGCCGCGAACCTGGCTACCAATAGCCTTTCTGGGGCGGCCCTCCAGGACGGCTCGGTCTCGACGACGAAGCTGGCTCCCCTCGTCCCGCTTCTGGAGGGGATCGAGGTCCCACCTCACCTCCTGCTCTTCCAGCGGAACGATCGGCTTCAGGTCCTGGGGAAGGACGGGATCCAAGTCCAGCTCGATCCGGTGGCCAAGCAACTCGAGCTGTCGCTTGATTCCGTCCTCTTCTGGACGCCGCTCGCCTGGTTCCTACCGCTTCCACCTGGCGCATACCCCGCACCGTCGTCAGGGTCGAATTTTGGCTGATCGGTCTCGGGAGGAGAATAGATGGCCTGGGTACCCAAGCTCTTCGTCTCGACCCTTCTCTTCGGCGTGAACCAGAGCGTAAGCAATGTGGTTTCGGCCCTCAACCTCTCCGGGCAGTCCGGGATCCTGGTCGGGATTGCGCTCGGACCGCGGGGGCTCGAGGGGGGATCGAACAAGGTCTACTACGAGAACCTTTCCCTGACCATCGACGGGACGGACGTCTTTGCGATCAACAATCGGGAAGGGATCGAGGCACTCCTCTCCTTCTTCGGGGAGGGGCAGGGGAGTCGGCTCCTCTTCCGTCTTCCCTTCAACAACTCGGTCTCTTTGACCATACAGGCCCGGCGCGACTCGTCCTTGTATACAGGTCGGGCAGCCGTCGTGGCCCTTGTCCTCCTGAACCAGTAGGAGGGAACGGTGGACTTTGGGACCTTGGGGGCGATCGCCTCGGCCATCGCCGAGACCATCAATCGCGGCTTGGGGCTCCAGGGTCGGCGGGCCTTCGCCGTCTTCCTCCTCGTCGTCGCCCTGGTCGCTGGGGTCAAAGTGGCCCAGGAGTTCTGGCCCTGGGCCCAGGCCCTTTGGCAGTGGGTCCAGGACCTCTCGGTCGCCGTCCTGGCCGGGACCGGAGCCCACAAGCTCCTCATGAGCCGGAAAGGTTTCGTGGAAGGGGATTCCGATGGACCTGAGTCTCGTCCGTGACCTGGCTCTGGCCCTGCTCGGCTTCGTCCTGACCGCCCTGGGAACCTTCCTCGTCCGCCGCTACCTCCCCCTCCTCCGGGGCCGGGCTGAGCTTGCCCTCCTCCGGGAACTGGCCGGGATGGCCGTCCTGGCCGTGGAACAGGTCGCCCAGCGCCGGGGCCTGGCCTCCCACCAGAAGAAGGAGCTGGCCCGCTTCATGGTCCAGGAAGGGCTCCGGCGGCTCGGGGTCGAGGTCTCGGACGAGGAGCTCGAGGCAGCGATCGAGTCGGCGGTCCGGGTCTGGACCCGGGCTGAGGACCTGGCTGCGGAGGGGCAATGAAGGTCATCGGGGTCCCGCCCCGGATCTCGGAACAGGGCTTTTCCCGTCTCCTCCGGGAGAAGGGGTCGCCTGCAGCTGCCGAGGCTGCAGCCTCCTACCGGGCGGTCCGGGAACTCGGGGTCGATCCCCTCTTCGCCCTGGCCGTCTTCTGGCACGAGTCCCGCTTCGGGACGGTAGGGATCGTCCGCGACTATGACCTCAAGAACCCCGGGGCGACCCGGACTTCCCGGACCGGGGTCGGAGAAGCGGTCCAGATCCCGGGGAGAGGCCAGTTCTGGCGCTACCCCTCCTGGGCCGAGGGGTTCCGAGATCTCGCTTTTCGTCTCGTCGACCCCTCTTACGTCTACGCCCAGAGAGGGGCGGAGACGGTGGAGGCGATCGTCCCGCTCTGGGCCCCCGCTTCGGACGGGAACCGGCCGGAGAGCTATATCCAGGCCGTCCTGCGCTTCATGAAAGAGAACCAGGAAGTGGGAATGGGTTGGGAGGACCTGATCGGAAAGCTCGGTCTCCAGGACCGGCGAGGTGAGCTCGCCAGGAACCCTCGTGGCGGTCCCAACGACCGCCTCTGGCCCAAGGAGGGGATCGTGGTCCACTACCACGGCCCAGCCGTCCCCGGGTACGAGGACTCGGCCCGGGCCTGGGCCCAGGTCCAGGCCGATGCTGCCTTCCATGTCCGGAAGGACTGGGGCGGAGGGACGGGAGCCTTTGGCGATGGACTCATGTACCACCTCGCCATCGGGCCGAGGGGAGAGAAGTGGCTCTGCCGCGACCTCGATGCGGTCCTGTGGCACTGTGGCTCCTGGCCCGAGAATGCCAGTTTCTTCTCTCTCCTCGTCCCGATCGGGGGCGAGCAGCGAGCGACTCCGGAGCAGCTCCGGGCCCTCCGGGAGCTGGTCGAGGGGTTGCGGGAGGCTCTCGCTATCCCTCGGGAACGGGTCCTGGGGCATCAGGAACTTTCCCCCACCTCCTGCCCCGGGACGCTCATGGCCGACTTCGTCTACCCCTACCGGGCTGGAAAGGACGCTCCGATGGCCGAAGGGCGCTTCTTCCCCGAGACGGGGCACTTCGTGGGGCACGGCTTCTGGCGCTTCTGGGTCGAGAACGGGGGCCTGCCCATCTTCGGCTATCCCCTGACCGAGGAGGTCCGGGAGGTTTGCGAAGACGGCGTCGAGCGGACAGTCCAGTACTTCGAGCGGGCCGTCTTCGAGTGGCATGAAGACAAGCCGGGGAAGCCGGTCCTCTTGCGGCGGCTCGGAGCCCAAGCGGCCCGAGCCAAAGGGCTCTCGGGGCCGGGGATCTAGGGAGAAGGAGACATGGATGACCCTCTACAACGGCGAGGACCTGGTCCGCCAGGACGAGTTCCAGGCTGAACTGGGGAAGCTCGAGGCGAAGCTCAACGGGATCCTCCAAGAACTCCAGAGCCAGGACAAGCTCTTGCGCCTGGGCCTCCTCTCCCTGGCCTCCCGGCTGAAGAAGATCGAGGAACGGGCCCTGTCCCGAGAGGACCTCGAGGTGGCCCTCGACCGCTACTTCGACCGGAAGAAGCGGGCCCAGGAGCTCCTCATCTCCTGGGGGATCCCGACCGGGCTCTTGGGAGCGCTCCTCGCCCTCTTCGAGTTCTTCCGCTAGGGCCAGGCGACCCGGGCCCGCGGGTCGATCTCCCGGCGGACGCGGGGGTCGAGCGGCTCGCGGGAAGCCCGCTGGGCCGCCTCCTCCGGGAGGAACTCCTCGAGGAGGAGCGCATAGAAGAAGGCGCGGAGGAGAGCGACCAGCCGCTCGAAGGGGGAGAGGGCACGGAGCTTGGCTACGAGCTCGGGCGGTCCTTCGCCCCCGGCCTCGAGGGCGATGAAGTACTCGAGCTCTTCGGGGAGGAGCTGGAGGGCGAGGCCGTCGAGGAACTTCCCGTTGACCGCCCCGAGGAGGTAGGTATACTCCTCGGCCGAAAAATCGAGCGGGACTCGGCTGGCTAGGTCGAGTAAGAGTCCGTACGGGTCGTGGATCGCCATGTATCCCCTCCTTCCGGTTCGGCCCCATTCTCGCACGGGACAGGGTCTCTGTCAAGGGGAAGGACGCCGATGAACCTCTGGGACCAGGTATGGGCCGGGGTCCGGTCCTGGGCCCGCGAGACGGTCGCCTACGCGACGGGACGGAGCCCAGCGGCCCGGACTCTCTCTCCCTTCGACGACCCGCTCCTCTCCCCGGTCCGGCTCGTCCTCGATCCGCTGCACACGGCCCGTCCCTTCCTCGGCTTTGCGGTCAAGAGCGGGCTCTTGGAGCGTTCTCCGGACCCGTTCTCGCGGGTCCTGGTCGGCCTTGCGGGACGGGAAGGGTTGGAGCGGGCCGAGGCCGCCCCGGACTTCACCGAGGCGGGGGAGCGGCTGGTCGGGGCCAATCCCCTGACCCAGGGGGCCTTCTTCCTGGCCGATATCGCTGCCCCCGGCCCGGGGGAGGTACGGGGAGCGGACTCTGCGATCCGGCGGGTCCGGGACGCGAGAGTCCTCTTCGAGCGGCTCGGGCTCCGTCCCTCCCAGACCAGCTACCCGGCCTCTTTCCTCCCCACCCTGCTCGAGTCCGGGCTCGGGGAGGAGGTCGCTGACCTCGACCTCGCCTTCTCCCTGGAGAAGACCTACCGGGAACTCGAGCGAGCAGCCCGCCAGCTCCCCGGCCCGGTCATGGAAGGGGTCCGGAGCCTGGCCAAGGAACAGGCCGAGCGCCTCTTCCAGAGCTACCAGAAGGTCCGGGAGACCCTCCCGCCGGAGGCCCAGGCCAAGACCCTCCTCGTCCTCATCGCCTTGGAGGGGATGGCCGAGTCGCCCCAGCCCTGGCGCTGGCTCGAGGTCTTGGAACGGAACCGGATCGGTCGCTTGGGGAACATAGTCCAACGGGTCGAAGAGCTCCCGCTCCTCCTCGAAGGGATCTTCCTCCCCCGCTTTCTCCGGAACGTTCCGAGCGGCGAAGCACCGCTCCTCGGCCCCGAGGACTTGGGCGAAGCGATCGAGAGCAGGGACCTCTTCCGTCTCGCCCGGATCTCCCCCTCCTTCCAGATCGTCTCTTGGGCCTTGGACCTCCCGGCCCAGGAGGCTCGGGCCATCCTGGAACGGAACTGGGGCGAGGGGCTGATCGGCCCTATTACGGTCGGGCGTTGGGAGGTCTCTCTCCGGAACCTGGCCGAAGATACCCTCCGGGAAGGGTTCGAGCGGACCCAGCGCCTCTTCCGGACCGCTCTCGCCCAGGTCGATCCTTCTCTCCGCCCCCTCTTCGAGGCCTCGCGGGAATGGATACAGGGCCAGCTGGAGGAGGCTCTGGTCCGGGAAAACCCTGTGCGAGGGATCTTCGCTATCAAGGACGGCTTGGAGGAGCTTCTCTTCTTCCTCGATGGGGCCACGGATCCCGGCCTCGCCTTCCTCCGTTCCCTCATCGAGACCGAAGCCTCTTGGGCCGAGCAGGCCGCTCTCGCTATCCAGCACGGGCGAGAAGCCGTCTCCTTTGCCCAGCAGCTCGATGCCCTGGTCCGGAAGCGGCTGGAACGGGGGGAGGACTGGGAACGGGTCCGGAGCTTCCTCGCCCAGCACGTCTTGCCCCAAGCGGTCCGCTTCTCCCGGCGGCTCTTCGACCGTATGGACTATGTCTGAGGAGGAAAGATGGCCAGAAAGCCGACCAAGATCGAGCGGACGAAGAACTTCATCGTCGAGGACTACAAGAACCCGCCCAAGCGCCAGACCCCCCGCTACCGGTCGAAGAAGACGAAGGACGGCCATGTCCTGACCTTCGCCATCCTGCGGAAGAAGGGGCCACGGGGCGGGAGGACGGTCTTGACCAGTCTCAAGCATCCGAAGCGGGAAAAGAAGGTCTGATGCTGAAGGTCGCGGAACGGAAGTAGTGGGAGGAGAGGAGGGAAACGATGCGGATCCAGGAGATCATGGCCCAGAGAGGTCCGGTCCTGCGGCCCGTTCCGGTTACGGTCCCGGCCCCGGCCTCAGGGAACACGAATACGGCGACGGTGGCCCACGGCCTCACGACCTTGACCGGCCGCCCGGTCAAGCCGGAGATCGTGGTCCCGGTGGTCCAGGGGGACGAGACGCGCCAGGTCTCGGTCTCGGTAGTTGCGGTCGATGAGGTCGAGGTCACGGTCCGGGTCGTGACTTCGGAGACGACCATGACCCCGGTCGACCTCGTCCTCTATGTCGGCTAGGAGGTGAGGAATGGGAACGTACGCTGGCGCCCCGGCCGGTTCGGGGAAGAACTTCAAGAAGCTGGTCTCTGACCTCAAGAAGAAGGGGTACTCGGAGGACTCGGCCCGGCGGATCGCTGCCGCTGTGGGGCGGCGGAAGTATGGGAAGAAGAAGTTCCAGGCCATGGCGGCCAAGGGCCGGAAGCGGCGAGGAGGCTCGAGATGAGTATGGCAAGACCAGTCGGCCCTGACCGGCCTGTACCGGGGCGGGGGAAAGGCGAAGCGCTCCAGCCCCGCTATGCCCGGATCAAACGGACCCTCCTGAAGTACGGGCCGGGGAAAGACCCGGAAAGAGACACACCGGACGAGGTCCTCGAACGAGTCGAATGGCGGGAGGTCCAGACCAACCGACTCCTCACTCCGGAAGAAGCGGCCCAGAAGGAAGCGGAGCTACGGGAGAAAGGAGAGCTGCCAGATGCCGTTGACGAGCGCCTACGCCACCTTCCTCGCCCAAGCGACCCTGGGCGAAGCGGTAACCCCCTTCAATAACGCCAACGCCCGGATCGGGGTCGGAGACGGGACAGCGGCCTTCGCTGCCTCCCAGACCGACCTCCAGGGGACAAACAAGTACCGGAAGGGGATGGATGCGGGCTATCCGACCCGGTCCGGCTCGACCATGACTTTCCAGGCCACCTTCGGTGGGTCAGAGGCCAACTTTACCTGGAACGAGTGGGGCATCTTCAACGCCAGTACCAGCGGGGTCATGCTCAACCGCAAGGTCGAGAACCTGGGGACCAAGGCTTCTGGCTCCACTTGGATCCTGCAGGTCCAGATCACCTTGACTGTCTAGGCCTATGCCAAGCCAACTCAAGCGCCCTGCCTCAGTATCGACTGGTGGAGCGTCCGGAAATTCCTGGACGAACCCGAACAACGCCATCGACAATAACCTGTCGTCTGCGGCAACAGCGACGATCTCCCCCGCCTTCTACGGTTCGGAGACCCAGAAACTCTTCCTCACCAATTGCTCCTTCAGTATCCCGGCTGATGCGACCATCACCGGCGTCCGGGTCCAGGCCTCCTTCGCAAAGAACGGGTCGTCCACGGCGATCCTCTACGCCTACCTCGTCAACGGGACGACCCGGATCAGTCAGTACCGGTCGGTATCGGTCTCGAGCAATCCTCAGGCGACCTATTCGCTCGGGGGGAGTTCCGACCTATGGGAGGCCTCCCTCTCCCTGTCCCAGGTCAATAGCTCGTCCTTCGGCGTCGAGTTCTTTGTCTATAGCCTCAATGGCCAGAGCGTCTCCCTCTATGACCTCCAGGTCGAGGTCTTCTATACGCAACCTCCGTACATGCTTCCGGTCCAGTCGGACGGGACGACGCTTGCGGCAGGGGAGGCAGCCTCCCTCCAGGTCCAGCTCACCCCGGGCGACCTCGCCTCCCTGGTCGGAGCAGAGGGGATGGCCCTGACGCTCGCCGGGGGCGAGACCTCCTTCCTCCAGGGTCAGGAGCTCCTGGACTGGCTGGACCGGACCTTGGACGACTCGGCCCTGCTCCTGGCCCTGGAAGGGGGAGGGATCCAGGCCTCGCTCGTGAGAGGAGAAACGTCGACGCTTCTGGTCCTGGAAGCCTTGGGTCTCCTCTACCCGGTCCAGGAGAGCGAACACCTCTTCAGCCTTGAAGGGTCCCTCCTCCAGGCTCGCCTGGTCGATCCGGAAAGTCCGCTGGTCAGCGGAGCGGAAACAGAGAGCATCCAAGCCTCCCTCTTCGTTCCCGATACCGCGCCCCTCACGGCGCTCGAGCTCCCATCCCCCATAGCTCAGCTTACTGGGGGCGAGCTCGCCCCCTTCTCCGGGACCGAGGAACTCCTGCTCCAGCTCGCCACAAGCGACCTCCTCCTCCTCCTCCTGGCCGGGGAGGGGGGTGGGATCGGGCTCATGGCCGCTGACCTCCTCCCGCTCCTTGGGAGCGAGGACATTGGCACCTTGACCCGAATCATTACCCCCCGGGCGTCCGTGGACCTTGCTTTCCCCTTTGTCGTCCTCTCGCTCTTCGACGAGGAGCGTGAGCTCGTGGAACGCATCTATCGCGGCACGATCGCTGCCGCCGTGATCCGCTTCTTCTCGGTAACGGGCCAGTACTACGACCCCCTCTCCATCCGCCTTCTGATCCGTACCCCCTCCGGCGCGGTCCTGACCTTCCCCGTGACCCGGATCGGGCCAGGAACATACCGGGCCGAGCTAACCTTCGACCAGGCCGGGGTCTGGGTCCTCCGGGCCGAAGGGGAAGAACCGCTCCGGGCTGTGGTGGAAAAACGGGTCGAGGTCGTCGGCGACCTCTAGAAGAGGACGGGGCTGGGATGATCCCAGCCCCGTCGGGGTAGAAAGGAGGGGAAGAGGAGTCTTCAGGAGAGGGTTTGGGGCCGATCGAGGTCGAGAGCCCGCTTGAGCCCCTCGGCTCCTTCGGTCTCGTAGCGGGAGCGGAGCTCCCGGAGCCACGCCTGATCAACCGGGAGAAGGGAGCCGATCCCCTCCTCCCGGACCTTCTTGAGGAGGCGGATTGCGCTCCAGGCCAGGTCGGAGGCCGGAAAGGGTCGGTCTCCGGACCTGGCTTTTGCATTCTCCTCTCCGATCAGAGAGAGGATTTGGGCTTCGAGCTTCGACCAGGATACACTCGTTTTCCATTCTGACCGAGCCATCGTTCCCTCCAGAGAGAGTCTAGTCCAAACCCGTTCCGGATGTCAACCCCTGGCCTTGGGCCGCAGCGCCCTGGGGCCGGGGCTTTTTGCTTTCCCGGCTGCTCTGCCCCGTCCGGTCTCCTCGCCGCGGGGGAAGAACAGGTTTCCCCCTCTCCTGCCTCCTGGGTCCTGGGTCCTCGGAGTTGGGGATGGTATGGGAAGGATGGGATGGAGGTCGGTAGGTAGAACGGGTGATCTGAGCGGCGCAATGGGCACTCCCCTTCGGGTCGCGACTTCGGCTATTCATGGAAGCTTTCGGATCAGTATTGACAGAGAAAGGAGGGTCATGTATGCGCGATGGGCAAGGGTAGAGGGATGATGGTCAGGATGGACAGAGTGGGAATTCTGTTCCCTTCGGGAGTCCGGGTCGAAGCTGAGACCCCAGGACCGGGATACGGCATCGCTTTCCCCGTCCCTGGTGGCCTCTGGATCCGGGCTCCCGTCCCGTTCTGTCTCTGGGGAGCCGGGATCGGGCTCCCTACCGAGGTCCTCTGGGCGGGGCTGGGCCAGGGGAGTCTCGAGGCCATCGCCCGCGCCAGCGGGCTCGACCCAGCCCTGGTCTGGTTAGGAAAAAGCCAGTTCGAAGGGGGAGAAGCCTATGCAGGGAAAGATTCTCCAAATCGCACTCGAGACCAACGTCCCGGTGACCCTCTGGGGGGCACCAGGAGTCGGGAAGACGGCCCAGATCTTGGCGCTGGGGGAGGCCTTGGATCTCCCGGTCGAGGTCGTGATCGCCAGCCTCCACGACCCGACCGACTTCGTCGGTCTTCCCGTCCCTGACCTCGCCGAACGGAAGACTCACTTCCTGCCGCCGGAATGGTTCCGGCGGCTCCAGGAGCAGGGTCGAGGGATCCTGTTCCTGGACGAGATCTCGACCGCTCCCCCGGCGGTCCAGGCCGCGGCCTTACGGCTCGTCCAAGAGCGAAAGCTCGGGGCCGAGGCCCTGCCCGAAGGAGTCAGGGTCGTCCTGGCCGCTAATCCTCCGGAACTTGCGGCCGGAGGCTTCGAGCTCACCCCGCCCCTGGCCAACCGGATGGCCCATCTCGAGTGGGCCCCGCCTAAGGTCGAGGACTGGGTCGAGGGCCTGCTCCGAGGCTTCCCGGCCCAGAAGCCGGTCCGGATCCGCTGGGAGCAGGAGCTACCCCGGGCCAAGGGGCTCGTCGCAGGCTTCCTCTCCTCCCGGCCCCATCTCCTCTTCCAGCTCCCCAAGGACCCGGGCCAGCTCGCCCGGGCCTGGCCGAGCCCCCGCTCTTGGGAGCTCGCGACGAGGATGCTGGCCGGGGCCCTGGCCCTCGATCCGGAGGACCGGGGCCTGATCGCCCTGGCCGTAGGCTCCTGCGTCGGGGCTGGGATCGGGGCTGAGGTCGCGGCCTTCGTGGCCGAAGGCCTCCTCGATCCCAAGGAGGCTTTGGAGAACTGGGAGCGGGTCAAGCTCCCCTCCCGCTCCGACCTCCTCTTCGCCCTGATCGGGGGTGTGGCGGCCCTGGTCATCGGCTCTGGGCCAGAAGAGCTCCAGGACCGCTGGGACCGGGCTTGGGGCCTCTTCGGCCGGATCATGGCCGAGACCGGCCAGAAGGACGTCGTCCTGGTCGGGGCTCGGCCGCTCTACGCCTTCTGGCGGGAGGGGGAGAACCGGAAGCGGATCTCTCTCTCCCGTTCCCAAAAGGTTCTGGCCGAGCTCGGGGCGTTCTTGATGCAGGTCGAGGACGCTGCCTGAGCCCGGCCGACGGCGAGAGAAAGGAGGAGGTCTGGAGATGGTCCAAGAGAAAGTCTACCAGGCCCGGGCCTGGCTGGCCAGGAAGTACCCCTTCCTGGCCAGCGGCCTCTTCGCCCTTCCCATACGGGAGGCCACGGACGAGGTGACCCGGACCGCCGCGGTCGACGACCGCGGTCGGCTCTGGGTTAACCCGTCCTTTTTCGAGGGGCTCTCGGTCCAGGAGGCCGGGACAGTCCTCTACCATGAACTCTTGCATATCCTCCTGGACCATTTCTCTCGGCGGGGGGAACGGGATCCGTGGGCCTGGAATATAGCCGCGGATCTCGAGATCAACGACAACCTCCTGGCCGAGGGCTTCCCCCTGCCCAAGGGAGCCTTGATCCCCGGCCAGGAGCCGTTCGAGGACTTCCCGAAAGACCTCCTGGCCGAGGAGTACTTCGACAAGCTCCCCGAGCAGGGGAAGGGGGCTGGGGGAGGGGGCCAGGGCCACGACCAGGCCCCCGGGGCCATGATCCCTTCCCCGGACGGTTCGGGCGAGGACGGCCTCTCGGAATCGGAAATGGAGGTCGTCCGTCGCCAGGTGGCCCAGGCCGTCCAGGAGGCGGCAGCTCGGAACCCGGGCTCCGTCCCCGGGAACCTCGAGCGCTGGGCCAAGGGGGTCCTGGACCCCAAGGTCCCCTGGAACCGGATCCTCCAGAGCCTGGTCCGCGGCGCCGTCCTCCGGGCCCGGGGGCGGCAGGACTACCGCCTGGACGGGAGGAACCGCCGCCAGGCGGTCTCGGCCGCGGTCTTGCCCCGGCTGCGGGCTCCGGAACCCCGCGTCTTAGTCCTGATCGATACCTCGGGCTCGGTCTCCGATGAGGAACTGGCCCTGGTCCTGGGAGAGATCCGGGGCCTGGTCCGAACTCTCGGGATCGGGGTCGATGTCGCCTCGGGGGATACCGAGCTCCAGACCTTCGAGCGCGGCGTCCTTGACCCGTCCCGGATCCGGCTCCGGGGCGGGGGTGGGACGGCCCTGGGCGAGGTCTTGGCCCAGCTCCGAGAGAAGGGGCGCTGGGATCTGGCCGTCGTCCTGACCGACGGCTGGTCCTCCTGGCCCCAGGAGAACCCCTTGGCCCCGATTCCGGTCGTGGTCGTGACCTGGGACCGAGAAGGACCGGACTGGGCCCGGACGGTCAAGGTCGAGAAGTAGGAGGAGAAAGGATGCTCCGGCTGGTCTTGCGCTCCTGGCGGGCTGAGTTCTCGGTCCGGATCACGGACCTCCAGTTCGACAACGCCTTCTTCCATTTCTCCATCACCGACCCGTTCTGGTATGTCCCGACCGGGATCGACCTCGTTTTCCCGTTCCGGGAGGAAGCTATCCCCTTCCTCGAGCTCGATTCCCACGCCCTTCCCTGGAACCCGGAAGAGGTCGAGCTGTCCTGGGACTGGACCGGAGAGGGGAAACTCGAGATCTACCTGCTCCGATCCACGACACGGGACGGGAGCCCAGTCCCCTTCCGCTCTCTCACCACCTACTTCCGGATGGGGCGGAAAGGGGAACCAGGACTCGTCCCCAGCTCCTTCTTGCCCCGAGGGAGCCGGGTCATGCTCAAGGTCCAGGGCTCCGGGGTCTTGCCTTCGTACCCGGACTCGCTCCGGGAGCTCATAGTCCAGCTCATGGAACGGGTCCGGGGCTTTCTCTCCGGGCTCGAGAGGGGGATCGAGCCTGTCCCTTGTCTCTGGGACCGGGGGACGATCCGGCCCGTAGAGCGTTCGGAGTACCTCGCGGCCCTGGCCCAGGACCTGGCTGCCCCCTATACCCCGATCCAGGTCCGGGTCAAGAAGACCCGGGACGGTTGGGTGCCCCGGTTCGACTTCCCGCTCTCCTGCTGCCGACGGGTCTTGAAGGAGGGCCGCAACCTGCACGAGAACCTTTGGCGGCACTGGCGGAGCCCGGAACACGTCGAAGCCGTCTTCGGGCCGGAGGCTAGGGAAGAGTTCCAGGCCCTCCGGCTCCTGGCCGGGGCATGAGGAAGGGAGGACAGGGCATGGAACGGATCGTTGTCCTCGCCATTCTCGATAGTACGGACTGGAGTGTTACGGTCCGGGCCTTCTCGGCCGAGACCGGAAAGGAACTCGAGGTCGAGCTCCACGAAATTCTCTGGGACGAGAACCCAGAAGCTCTCCTCCAGGAGTTCCGGGTCAAGGCCCGGCTCGCTGCCAAGCTCCGGGCCATGGGGAGCCGGGATTGGAGGGACCTTGCCGAAGAGGCGCTCCAGGCCCGGGAGGAATACGCCGCGATCCTCGAGGAGGAGGGCGAGGAGGACGAGATGCTCCTCGACCCGGAAGTCCAGGAGCTCGTCGTACTGCTCGAGGAGGGGGAGTATGGCCCTGGTCTTCGAAGCCTTGTCAACCAGAAAGGAGGTGGAGTGGGAGTGGAACAGTGCTGAAGCCTTGGAGGAACTTCTGGCCCAGCTCGCCTACGAGCTGGGCGAGTACGAGCCCCTGGTCGAAAGGATCATGGACCTCTTGGACTGGTCGGAACTTCGGAGCCGGGCCCGGCTCGAAGGCTCTTCTCTCGACCGGGAGGTCGAACGGGTCTTGCTCCGGGCCCTCAGGCTCCGGGTCCGGACCTTTACCTATCGCGGAGAGCTTCTCGAGCTGGCCCGAAAGGTTCCGGAACTGGCTCCGGAGCTTTCGGCCCTGGCCGAGGAGCTTCCGGAAGAGGAGCCGGAGTGGGTCCGGATGGTTCGGGACGCAGTCCGGACCGTCCGGCTCCTGGCCCAATAGAAAGGGGGGAAAGGTGTTGTCGGAACTCGAAGTCCGAAAGTTCCTCGAGACCTTCGTCCGGGAGAAGGAGCACGTCCTCCGCGAACTCCTGGACGAGACCCAGTATAGCTATCTCGAGGAGGCCGAGCAAGGCCTCATCGACCGGGAACTCTGCCTCCTCTCCGGCCCGGCCCACCCCCTGCTCCCGGAGGGGCTGGTCTTCGAGGCCTTCTTCCGGGACCGGGGATTCCGCTCCTGCGAACTCTTCGTCCGAATCATCTCCCCGCCGAAGAGTCCGGAGTACGTCCCGGACTCTATCTCGGTCTGGAGCCTCCTCCTCGAGGAGCGGGGAGAGAGGCTGGCCCTGACCTGGGCCTATGCCACGGGCCGTTTCCACCGCGACCCGCGCCTCCTGGTCTGGGCCTTCGAGCAGGTCGGGGAGGGCCTGGTCCGGAAGCTGGAGGAGCTCCGGGCCCAGCGCGAACAGATCCGGTCCCGGCCCTCCTACCAGGAGGCTTTGGAACGGATTTGGAGTCGGATCGTGCTCCTCAGCGAGGAAGAGAGGTGGGGGTCATGATCCTCGAGATCTTGGACGATGAGACCGTGAAGCGATGGCTCGCGATCCAAGCCCAAGAAGCGTTCATTCCTCGGGCCCGGGAGCTCCGGGACCTCTCCTCTTCCCGCTATCTCGAGGAGAAGGATCCGTGGGAAGAGGGAGAGACGGAGGTCGCAGAACTCGTCCCCATCCCGCTCCTGGACGGGGGAGAGGAGGTCCTGACCGTCCGGGTCGTCTTCAAGAAGATCCAGGTCATCGAGGTCTCGGTCTCGAAGGGGAAAGACCTGGTCTTTTCCCTCGAGGCCCCGAGCTACGTTGTCACGAGGCCCATCGTCCGGATCGGGAGCTTCAATGATCCCCGGGCCCTGATCCTCGGGGTCGAGACGGCCCAGAGGATCGTTCAGAGCCGGATCGAGGAACTCCGGAAGCTCCGGGCCCGGATCGAGGAAGATCCCCAGGTCCGGGAGCTCGAGGAGCGGATCCGGGCCCGGGTGGTCTTGGAGGAGTAGGGCTGAGGAAGGGGGGAAGGTATGAAGCCGTATCAGGCCAAGCAGTTCTTCCTGGCCCTCGGGGAAGACCTCGTCCCCGAGGTCCTGGACCTCTTCCGGATCGCCGAGGAGCCGGTCCTCGAGGCCTCGTTCCGGCTCCTCCGGGAACAGAACGTGGTTCGGAGGGAATGGCAGTTCCCGTTCCCGGACCTGGCCCCAGAGGGGCTGGAATGGGCCGAGACCGAGACGGTCTCGATCCTGGCCCTCCATGGCTGGTGGACTATCGAGGCCCGGGCCAAGGTCACCGTCGCCCCGAAGCAGGTAGGGGGACAGGGCGAGAAGCTGCTCTTCTCGGTCAAGGTCGAGTGGAACCGGAGAGGGGACGGGGTCGAGGTCTCGGTCGACGGCTCGTCCCTGACCGATCCCCGGGTCGTGGCCTTCCTGGCCGATATCCTGACCCGGACAGTCCGAGAGATGGTCCAGGAGCTCCGGGAGCTCGAGGCCAGGGCCAAGGCTTCCCCGGAATACCGGGAGGCCGAGGAACGGATCTTGAGCCGGATCGTCTTGGAGTCCTAGGAAGGGGGGAGGACATGGACTTCGGAAAGGTCGCTGAGACGCTGTTCGGACGGCTCGCTGAACAGCACAAGGACCGGATCGATGAGGTCTATCGAGCCCTCTCCGAGCCCCTGATCGAGGACTTCCTCTTCCTCCGTACCGGAGAGGGAGCCCTGGCCCACTTCCAGGACTCTCCGCCCTGGGAGGGGGTCAAGACCGTCCTGGAACTCGCGTTTGCCCGGTTTCCGGGACTGGTCTTGGAGCTGGCAGGAGCCTGGTGAGGAGGGAGAGAGAGATGGAATGGGATGTGGTTGCCTACTTCTTATCCCATGAGTCGACGCTTCTCATCAAGGCCTTCGCTGTCCCTTCTCAGTACGCAAATAAGCATCTGGATCCGGGGTCGAGAAAGCTCCTCTTTCCCTCCCCTCCGGTCCTCATTCCTGCCGTCCCGGTCATAGGCGGGAGCCGGGAACTGGACGAGGCCCGGTCCGGGAGGAGGATCCGAGGCCCCGAGATCCGTCCAGACCTGGTCGAGAAGGAACGGGGTGTGGCCTGGCGCTCCTTCTCGGGCCCGAACCCCCTTACCAGTCTCCAGACCTACCGGTTCCGTTTCCAAGACCAGGAGGAGGCCTTCGCCTTCTCCAGGCCCCTGCTCGAAAGCCTGGTCAGGAACTGGAACGAGATCCTGGTCCGGAACGGTGGGGAGAAAGCGATCCAGGACTTCCTCCAGAATCGAGAGGTACCAGTCCTCGCCAAGAACGCCCTCTTAGCTCTGGTCCAAGCCCGACTGGACCTCCAGGACTGGACCGTCTTCCTCCGTTACGGGCCAGAGGGAAAGCTCTGGGAATGGGGCAAGAGGATCGAGGAGGTCGTAGCCGAACTCGACCCGGTCCTCGTGCCCTTGCTCTTCGGTTGAGGAACGGGAAGGAGAGAGGATGATGGAATGGGATGTGAGTACGGGGTTCTTGCTCCGAAAGTCCTTGCTCCTGCAGGCGACGTTCTTCCCCTATCCCTATCCCAAGAAGCCGCTCCAGCCAGAACTCGACCAGCTGCTCTTCCCCTATCCCCCGGCCCTGACCCTCCACATCCCGGTCCAGGGCGGGAGTTGGGAGCTCGATGGGATCCGGTTCACAGGACGGGTCCAGGGCCCGGAGATCCAGCCTGACCTCGTCGGGGACCGGTTCCCTGTCGTCCGCAGCGTCTTCTCCGCTCCTAGCTCGCTTGTAAACCTCCATTCCTACCGGTTCCGTTTCCAGGACCGGGAAGAGGCCTTCGCCTTCGCCCGTCCTCTCCTCGAGAAATTGATCAAAGATTGGAACCGGACCCTGGCCCGGAACAGCGGGGAGCGGGCAGTTCGAGGCTTCCTCCGGAACCGGAGAGAAGAACCGGAACAGGCCATAGTGGCGCTCCTGCGCCTGGCCCGGGTCCGGATGGAACTTACGGGCTGGGAGGTAGTCCTCCGTTACGGGAGAGAGGGGAAGGTCTGGGAACGGGGGAAAGGGATCCGGGCCCTCGTCTCCGAAGAGGAGCCAGCTCTCGTTCCCCTGCTCTTCGGCTGAGACTCAAGGCCGGGACTCGGGTTCGGGTCCTGGCCCTTTTTTTGTCTGGCCTCGATCGGGTCTTCTGGGGCAGGGGAAAGGGAACCGGGTCCGGAGCGGGATTTTGGCCCAGAGCGATCAGGATTTCGCGGAAAGCGAACAGGATCCGGATCCGGGCGCTCGGCCCTGTAGCGGGCGAAGGGGGGAATGTTGACCCCCAGCCCCCACCCCATTTTCCCCGTCGCGTCGCGGTTTTCGGAGGCTCCAGGTCTCTTCCTGGTCATGGGTCTGGGCTTTGGCCTCGGGATACGGGGAGGGCCTGGAGCCTGGGGCTCTGGGCGAGGCCTGGGTCCTGGGGCTCCTGGTCTCTGGCTTTTGGGCCTACTCCAAGACCCAGCCAGCTCCCTTTCCCGCTCCACGGCCTGGGAGAGGGGTAGGGGAGGGGGAGGGGTAGGAGGGGTAGGGGGAAGGGGAGAGGGGACTCAGCGCTCCCCTTCGGGTCGCCACTCCGGATCCCTTCGAACGGTTCGGTTTCCCGTCCCAGCCTTGGCCGGGTTGGGACGGGTCGAAAGGGAGGTATGGCCATGGGTAAGATCGTGAAGGTAACAGTTGTTGGCGACGCGTTCAGCATCGCCGAGGGGATCATTGAAGGCCAGGGCTTCAAGGGGGGCCTGGCCGAGAGCTTGACTCGCCTGGCTGTTTCCATGGCCAGGCGGGAAGGGCTGTTGAGCATGGTGGAGGCCCAATTCAGGGCCGAAATCAGCTCGGCCCTGATGCGGGCGGGGTTCAGTCCGGTGGTTCACGTCTCGGCCCTGAAGTGGGGCCGAGACGAGAGCGGGAACCTCAGCGAACGGCGGAGTTCGGCCTTGGCCCCAGACGGGGTCAAGGTCGACCTCCAGGAGCTGGAGCGGCTCCTGGAGGAAAAGCTCCGGGCGGTTCTGGATCCGTGGCTCCAGGACCGCCTGGATATCCTGCTTCGTATAGTGCGGTCGGGTCGGGGCTCAAGCCGGGCCCCGGCCTGGATCAGCCTCGAAGTCGAATAAGACGGGTCAGTCGAGCGGTCGCCGGGTTTCGGGGGTCTGCCCCGGGGCCCGGTTTTTTTTTGTCTGGCCTCGGGGGTCTGGCCCTCCGGGTCGGGAGGGGGCCTGAGGCCTGGGGAGGGAGCCTGGAGCCTGAGGCTTGGGGCCTGAGGGAGGGCACTCGAACCCCTGCCTTCCTCCCCACACCTGGGGGAGAGGGGGAGCGGTGGGGGTCGGGATCCGGGCCCAAATCCCAAACCCTTCGGGTCGTAACTCCGGATCCATCTGAAAAATTACATGGTCTGGTGCCCAGAATGTGGGTACCAGGCCATGGTATCGTTCTAGGGGCTAGGGCCCGGTTCCGGGACCGGGCTCTGGCCCTTTTTTTGTCCGGCCTCGTGGCGTCGGGGCCTGGTCTGGAGGGGGTGGGGTCTGGTCTTGGCCCCGGTCTTTCCCCCTGCCTTCCTCCCCTTCCCCTGGGGCCTGGGAGGGAGCCTGGGGCCTGGGGAGGGTGGCGAGGACGGAGGCCTGAGGCCTGGGGAGGAGGGGAGGACAATCCAGAGAGGTCAGACAAAAAAAGGGCAGCGGGGGGAGCGGCGGCTCGACTACCCCCGCTGCCGAACTTAGCTAATGAGATCAAGAGGATTTACTAGGCTCGACTTAACCGTTTCAGCGGCATCTCTGAACTCCTCCGCCGCCTCAGCGGCGAGGTCAGCAGGGACGAGATCGAGAGGTCGTGAGTCGAGGAAGGTGAAGTTCGCAAGAACCCCGCCAGCCTCGCGTCGGCGGAGCAGCTCCTTGAGCAAGGGCTGGGCCGGAACCTGCAGCTTCTCGGCGAGATCGGAGATCGGGATATTGTAGAACTTCTTAGCCATCCTACTCCCTCCTGTCCTACCGCCGCTCGCCACGATCCGCTGTGCCGAGCCGAAGGCGAGGCTGGGAGGACGGTGGGTAGAGAGGGAGGGGGAGGGGGATAGAGCTCCGGATCGGGGTCAGGACCAGCGGCGGCGCCCCCGGAGTCCCCTCTCGACCCTGCCCCTCACCGGACTTTACTTGACAATAATCTCGCCCCAAGCCCGCTCGACTTGTTCCTTCCCCTTCGCTCCTAGGGCCTGGGCATAGACCTGGAGGGTCAAGAACGGGGTACTGTGGCCGAGGAGGCTTTGGACCGTCTTGGGATCGATCCCGTGCCAGAGGAGGAGGGAGGCATGGACCTTGCGGAGGTCGTGGATCCGGATCCGGGGGACCTGGGCCTCCTGGCAGAGGGATCGGAAGTCGCGGAGGAGGTTGGCCCGAGAGGGAATCGAGCCCCGTTCCGTCCGGAAGACCCAGCCCCGGCTCCGTTCCCCCAAGAATTCCCAGGCCAGGGGCGGGAGGGGAACGGTCCGGACCCCTGCCGCCGTCTTCGGCGGCCGGATCTGGCCCCGGACAAAGGTCTTGGTAACGCGGACCCAGTCCGGCCCCAGGTCCTGCCAGTCCAAGGCCAAGGCCTCTCCTAGCCGCAGCCCGGTCAGGAGCAGGAAGGCGAAGAGCTTTCCCCACTTCCGGTCCGGGCAGACCGAAAGGAACCGTCTCGCCTCCTCCTCCCCCCAGAGGGGACGAGGGAGGGGCCGGGAACGAGGCTTAGGGACGCCGGAAAGGAGTTCTCCTTTCCCCAAGGACCGCAGGGCCGCGGCCAGGAACCGGTAGCGCTTCTCGAGCGTCCTCGCTCCGACCCCCTCCCGCCCCCAAGCGGCCAGGACCTCGGTCAAGAAGGACGGAGAAAGGTCTACAAAGCTCTTCCCTCGGAGGAACGGTTCCCAGGCCCGGAGGCTGGCTTGGTAGTCGTCTCTGGTTGCGGGGGAAAGATCGGCTCGGAGGTCGATCCAGGAGCGGAGGGCCGGGACAACTTCCCCTTCCCCCTGGGAAAGGAAGCTTTTCGCCTCTTCTTCGCTCCGGAAGTAAAAAGACTTGCCCCGGATCCGGACTTCATAGCGACCATCGGAACGGAGACGGATCCTGACCATAGACTGACCCCCTGACCCTTCTTCCTCCGGTCAGGGGGTCGGATATCGGAGCGGGAGACGGGATTCGAACCCGCGACAACCGGCTTGGGAAGCCGGCACTCTACCAGCTGAGTTACTCCCGCATTCGCTTGTCACTTTCTAGTATAGCGTCGCCTGCCATCGGTGTCCAGGGGGTGGGTTGCTCTGTCGCTGTGCTGTTCCAGTGGCGGTCTGCGCGAACAGGATCGTGGTGGGTCATCCAGTGGGGTGCATAGAGCGCCGAGTTCCAACGTGCCTGCCGCGAACAGAGCATCCGGCCTCTGCCCATGTGCCGACATGTGGGCAGTCCGCAGTGGAGCCAGGGACGACGACGATGCCTGGACGTGGATCCAGTGCTGTCTGGAGCGGTTGTTTGCGGTCCGCTCGACCCTCGTACCCGGCCTGGGGACAGGTCGAAGGGGTATGGTGTGCCACCAGCTGTCGGCAGTCACGCCGTACCGCAGATCGGAGCGCGATGCGCCAACCACTGCGAGCAGTGCTGGCTGGTCTCGGGTAACCGGGTTCGTTGCGGGTGGTTTTGGTTCACGAGCATGCGTGACGCGATGAAGGCCGGGACGCAGGCACCGAAGACTGGGGTGGCATGTGTGCCGCGAGCAGGATCGGCGTACGACGAGATGGTTTGGGGAGCGCACCGTCGTTTCCTCTATTGTGTCGCGTCGAGGGTATTGGGGCGCTCAGCGATCGCTCGGCTGCGTGCGCGAGGAGCGAGCTGCGCGGCATGCCACACCGGATGAAGCAGCCCACGGCTCCCGGCGACAGGGGTAAAGGGGACCGGATGACCGACGCGGATCGGCCCCCACGGTCGCGGGACGTGCCGCTCGCTGGACGGAGTGACTGCCGGGCGACCTCTCGAACCTGCGGTGCTGAGCAGTTCGTGCGAGCGACCTACCAGCCTCCCTTGACAGGCAGAGTCGTTGGCGGGTAGACTTCCCGTTGGCGAACGTGGGGGCATAGCTCAGCTGGGAGAGCGCGACAATCGCACTGTCGAGGTCGGGGGTTCGAGTCCCCCTGCCTCCACCGCGGTTTTCCACACTGTTTTGAACAACGGTTTCCGCTCCTGGACTGTCATTCGTTGTCGACCTGCTCGTTGGCGGGGAGCCGCTGAGTTCGAAAGGAGGCCGCCGATGGAGGTGCGTGCGTTCCAGCCAGTCGGTCGGCGCAGCGGTCAACCGGACGTGCTCCTCTTCCGCGACCGAGAAGGCCGGTATTACCTGCGGCCTGGGTGCAGTGGACGGCTCGTGCGCTTGACTGCCCGCGACGCGCAACGACTGCTTCGGCAATACCAGTATCGTCCGATCTTGAGCGGTGCCTGGTTGACCTACGACGAGGTTATCCAGGTCGACTGCCCCTTGCTCGACGGCCGTGGCAGTACCCCTGCCGACTGAGGAACAACGAAAAGCGGAGGCGGGTTCGTTCACCTGACTGAACGAACCCGCCTCACGGTCAGCCTTGCGGTCATCGCACGGCAGCGTACCGTCAGGATGCGGGTTGTGGCCGGATCTGCGGGGTAGCCGCGGGCCGGGACGGCTCCTGTGGTGCATCGGCGGGTGCAGGTTGCGGCAAATTCATCAGTGCCGCTGGCTTCGTCACGGGTGGCCCGACCAGCTTCGGCCGTGGGCGCGGCTCGTCGAATAGCGCTTCGATCTCGTGTCCTTCCAGCGTTTCCTTCTCGACCAGGAGCGTCGCGATCTTCTCCAGCTTGTCCATGTGCTGCATGAGGATGTCCTTGGCAGTGCGGTATGCCTGGTCGATGAGCCGGCGGACCTCCTGATCGATCTCGTACGCGACTTGGTCGCTGTAGTTCCGCTGCTCGGCGATCTCCCGCCCCAAGAAGATCAGTTCTTCCTTGCGACCGAAGGCGAGGGGCCCGAGCCGTTCGCTCATCCCGAACTCGGTCACCATGCGCCGGGCGAGCGTCGTCGCCCGTTCGATATCGTTGGCTGCTCCGGTCGAGATTTCCTGGAAGACCAGTTCTTCAGCCACCAGCCCAGCCATGAAGACGGCCAGCTGCGCTTCGAACTGCTTCTTCGTCCAGAAGAAGCGATCTTCCTCGGGGAGCACCCGCGTGTAGCCGCCCATCATGCCGCGGGCGACGATGGACACCTTGTGGACCGGGTCAGCATGCGGCAGCATGCGGGCCACCAGGGCATGGCCAGCCTCGTGGTAGGCCGTCATCAGTTTCTCGCGCTCGCTGATACGGCGACTCTTCCGTTCGGGGCCGGCAACCACCCGGTCGATCGCCTCGTAGAGCTCGCGGCGGCCGATCGTCTTCTTGTTGCGTCGTGCCGCCAGGATCGCGGCTTCGTTGACCAGATTCTCGAGGTCGGCCCCCGAGAAACCAGGTGTCTGTCGGGCGAGGTCCTCGAGGTCGACATCGCTTTCGAGCGGCTTGCCGCGCGTGTGCACCTTGAGTATGGCGAGCCGGCCATGCAGGTCAGGCCGGTCGAGCACGACCTGCCGGTCGAACCGGCCCGGGCGGAGCAAGGCTGGGTCGAGCACGTCCGGGCGGTTGGTCGCAGCCAGAACGATGACGTTCGTGCTGGAGTCGAAACCGTCCATCTCGACGAGGATTTGGTTCAGCGTTTGCTCGCGCTCGTCGTGACTTCCGCCCAGTCCGGCACCGCGCTGGCGACCGACCGCGTCGATCTCGTCAATGAAGACGATGCAGGGTGCATTCCGCTTGGCCTGGTCGAAGAGGTCGCGGACGCGGCTCGCGCCGACGCCGACGAACATCTCGACGAACTCGGAACCACTGATGCTGAAAAACGGTACTCCAGCTTCACCAGCGACCGCACGGGAGAGCAGCGTCTTTCCTGTGCCAGGCGGACCGACCAGGAGCACGCCACGCGGAATGCGCGCGCCGAGCGCAGCGAACTTCTCCGGGTACTTCAGGAATTCGACGATCTCCCGCAGCTCTTCCTTCGCCTCGTCGACGCCAGCCACGTCGTCGAAGGTTACAGTCGGCCGGTTACTGGTGAAGACGCGAGCGCGGCTCTTGCCGAAGGATAAGGCTTGATTGTTCGTTCCCTGGGCCTGGCGCATCATGAAGATGATGACGCCGATCAGGAAGAGCGTCGGCAACAGAAAGGTCAGCGTGCCGAGCCAGTTCCCCCACTGACTTGCTGCCTTGGTCGTGATGTTCACCGTGTGCGGATCGATGCCGTACGTCTGGAGCAATTCGAAGATATCGACGTTGGTGGGGAGACGGAGCGTGCGCACTTCCTGCGTGCCGAAGTAGTGCACCTGCACTTCGTCGGAACCGCTGGTCATCACCAGCTGCTCGACCTTGCCGGCCTTGATGTCGGCGGCGAGCTGCTGGGTGGTGAGCGACGAGCCGCTGTGCCCGCCTTGGACGAACGTCACCCAAACCGCGATCGCAGCGATGATCAGGATCATCCAGACAAAGCCGTTCCGGAGCCACTTGTTGTCTGCCATCGGGGTAGCCTCCACTGTCGTCGGCCCGCAGCGTCGCCAGTTCTTGCGGGCGTTCCCGATTATAGCAAGCGAGGGAGATGCCCTGACCGTTGGCGTGCACGGTACGGCAGGGCCGCAGCACGCACCGTGCCGGGCAACCGACCCCATCTCCGGTATCGACTGACGAGGAGTTGAGCCCCAGGCCCGTTCGTACTGGTTCGCGACACGAGAGGACAGTACAGTGTCGGCACGCTACTTCGTTGCCCGGTAGACGGCGATGAAGGGCAAGTTGCGAAAGCGTCCGGCTGCGTCGAGTCCGTATCCCACGACGAACTCGTCCGGAATGTCGAAGCCGACCCAATCGACCGGCACCTGGATCGCCTCCGGCTTCTGCTTGCGCAGGAGGACCACGACACGGAGACTCCGCGGGTTGCGACGCCGGAGTACGTCGAGGAGGTACTGCAACGTGAGGCCGCTGTCGATGATGTCCTCGACCAGCAGCACGTCGCGTCCCTCGATCGGCCGGTCGAGATCTTTGAGAATGCGGACGACGCCCGACGTCACGGTCGCTTGGCCGTAGCTCGAGACGGCCATGAAATCGACATCGAGCTCGATCGGCAGGTGTCGGATGAGATCAGCCATAAAGACGAATGCACCGGTCAGAACACCGATCAAGATAGGCCGCTGTCCGCGATACGCTTGTGCGATCTCGTTGCCGAGTTCGGCGACGCGCTTCTGGAGCGTCGCTTCGTCGATGAGGACGCGCTCCAGTTCCCCCGGGACCGTGCGCACTGTCTCGTTCACGCCCTGCGCCTCCTCGCTTCTCCGCAGTTCCACCACCGTTCCGTCCGGTGCGACGAACCGCTGGGGACCCAGTCCCGCGATCCACCACACGACACCGTCATCGGCCACCATCGGTAGGCGATCCCGCAGGTAGCTCGGGATCTTCTCGTTGACGAGCCAATCTTGCAACCTCACCGGTGTGGCGAAACCTGGCCGCATCAGGCGGTCGCCCGTGCGTCGCGTCCGGAGGAACCAGCGTCCCTCTTCTGCCCGATGGACGACGAGCGCCCAACCGTTGGCGAGCCGGACGGTCATGCCAGATCGCAGCGGGATAACAGCCCCTGGCTCGAGGAGCGGATATCCCGACCGCCGTAGCAGAAAGTTCTCGATCCGTGCAGCCGGACCGAGAACAGCCTCAGTGTAACCGATGGAGGCGACGATTCCACGACCCAGTTCGACGCGAGTTGCTGGACGGCCACGCTCGACCGCCCTGCTGAGCGCGAGGATCCGCTCACGGCTGAGTGTCCAACTCGGATCGACGAGGTCACGTACGGTGAGTTGCAGGACGCGTCGCTGGAGTGCTCGCGCGGTCTGCCGGAAGCGTGCCCGATCGAGAATGGCGAACGCGTCCTCGAAACGGACGATCGTGCGGTAGGCTTCCCGCGCCAAGTCGTGCAGATAGTCCGCGTCGTCCTGGAGTTGCTCGGCGACCTGTGCCAGCGTTTCGGCGGCACCGGAGCGCACCTCTTCGAGAACCGGCATCACGCGCTGGCGGACCAGGTTGCGTTCGAAGGCGAGCGAGCGGTTGGTCGGGTCCTCGATCGGTTCCAGCCCGAGCACGGAGAGTGCTGCCTGGATCGTCTGACGGCGGACCGTGAGGAGCGGGCGAAGCAGTTGGATGGGGACGAACGTGCGATGCTCGGGGTCGAGCGGAACGCTGAGTTCGGTCAGCGGGCGCATCCCGGCGAGCCCATCGAGGCCAGCACCGCGGAGCAGGCGGAGCACGAGCGTTTCGGCTTGATCGTCCCGCGTGTGACCGACGGCGATCCAGGGGGTGTGGTTTTCTTGTGCGACCTCAGCGAGTGCCGCATAGCGGGCAGCGCGGGCACCCGCTTCGGTACCGCCTTCGCGGAGTTCTGGCCAGGCCTGAATGTCGACCGTTCGGACGAGAACCGTCAGGCCGAGCTGTTCGCCGAGCGCGGCAGCGCGCCGAGCGAGTGCGACCGATTCCGGATGGAGCCGATGATCGATGTGCACCGGGATCGGTTGCGGTCCCTGTCCCTGTCGAGCGAGGTGGTGCAGTCCCCAGAGCAGCGCGAGCGAATCCGGACCGCCCGAGAAGCCGACGACGAGACGGTCAGCCGGAGCGAGCCCGGCTCTCGCCAGCGTCCTGCGCAGTGCCTGGAGAAGAACGCTGATCGGTCCCCCATACCTCGAGGGCATAGGCTGTTCCTTCCGTCAGTGGTCGGCCACGCTGCTGGCGGCTCAGCCTGCCCTGACACAAACGAAAAGCGGCGCGTGAACGCGCCGCTCGCGAGAGTGCCGGTGGGCGGATTCGAACCACCAACCAAGGGCTTATGAGTCCCCTGCTCTACCGTTGAGCTACACCGGCCCACGTTCCGCTGCAGAGTGTAGCATGGCCGCTGGCGGATCGTCAACGGCCGGTATCACCGAGGGGCTCGGGGATACGCCCGAGCCCCTCGGTCTTTACTCGCCGATATCCTTACCGATCTGCCGTGCCATCGCGCGATAGCTGGCGAAGTCCCCGAGGCCAGTGGCGTTGGCACCAGGGACCACGATCACGCTCGCCGAGATGAGGTGCGCCTCCGGGCTCGCAAGATAGGCACAGATGGCGCCGATATCGTCGGGAAGTGCCCACCGTCGGGCGGTGACGAGTGCGTCAGCTTGTGGCCCCATTTCCGCGCGCATCCGGCCGCTCAAGATTCCTGCCGGCAACACCGCATTGACCGTGATGTTGTAGGAGTAGAACTCGGCAGCGAGCTGCCGCGTCAGGCCGAGGAGACCGCGCTTCGAACTCGTGTAGCCAGCCCCGCCATTGAGACTGGCGCGGAGCGCAGCGAGCGAACCGATGTTGATAATGCGCCCGTACTGCTGCCGCATCATGTGCGGCAGTGCGGCGCGACTCATGTAGAAGGGGCCGGAGAGGTTGACCGCGATGTAGCTGTGCCACTCCTCGTCAGGCATACGCTCCACAGCCGGCGAGCGACCGAGTCGGGCGGCGTTGTTCACCAGGATATCGATGCGACCATGCCGTCCGACGACCGTTTCGACCATCTCCCGCGCCCGCTGCGGATCGGAGACATCGCCAGGGAGGACGAACGCCTGGCCACCTTGCTGGGTGATCTGGTCGACCGTGGCCCGGGCGTACTCTTCGTTAAGGTCATTCACCGCGACGATGGCACCTTCGCGAGCGAGCACACGGGCAATTCCGGCTCCACCACCGCCCATTTCTCCGCCGCCGGCACCGGTCACGAGGGCAACCAGCCCTGCCAATCGTCCCATCGTCTCCTCCATCATGCGAACGCTGCTTCCGGGTTATTCCGGGCACCCGGCACGACCGACACTGCGCCGTCGATCGGGATCGCCGCACCGGTGATGTAGCCGGCTTCCCGGCTCGCCAGAAAGACGACGAGCGCGGCAACTTCTTCAGGCGTGCCGGCGCGCAGGGCCGGAATCGTTTCGGCCAACCGAGCGATCCGCTCTTCGCCCCATTCCGAGACGAGTTTCGGGGTCACGATGAAGCCGGGCAGGATGGCGTTGACAGTGATGCCGTGCTGGGCTACCTCGATCGAGAGATGGCGCGTCAAGCCGTAGAGCGCCTCCTTCGTCGCCACGTAGGCGACACCGTTGAGCACGCTGGTGCGGATCGCCGTGATGTGCGAGACATGAATGATGCGACCGAAGCGACGCTGGCGCATGTGGCGGACAGCTGCCCGACTCAGGTAGAACGGAGCATGGACGTTGACTGCTAAGACTGCTTTCCACTCCTCGTCCGTCACCTCATCGGAGCGGCGACCGCTCCCGTGCGCCTCGGCCTTGTTGACCAGGATGTCGAGTTGCCCGAATCGCTCGACCACGTGCTGGACGAGCTGGTCGACTTGTGCCGAATCCGTCACGTCAGCCGGGAAGCCCTCGACCGCAAAACCTGCTCGCCGCAGCTCCTCGACGGTCGCTGTCGTGCGTTCTAGGGTTCGATCGTTGACTGCGACGGTGGCACCAGCCTCGGCCAGCGCTCGAGCGATGAACGGACCCAGTCCGCCGCCAGCGCCGGTGACGAGGGCGACCATCCCCGTGAGGTCGCAACGTTGCTGGGTTTGCATACGAGCCTCCTGAACCCTGTGTTGGTACGCGTCAACCGATATCCTTGCCACTCCGCCGTGCGTACTCGACGAAGTTGCCGAGCGCGCTTCCCAATCCGCGATCGAGCGGAATAGCTGCACCGGAGATGAAGCCGACGTCGCGTCGTGCCAGGAATGCGACCAGCTTCCCGATCTCCTCTTCCGGATCGAGCGGACCGAGTTGTCGGTCGTTGCCCTGGAACAGGTCAGGTCGCCGGCGCATGATCGCCGGATTGCGGATCCCGGTCGGGAGCAGCACGTTGACGGTAATCCCGAAGGGGGCGAACTCGGCGGCCATCTGCCGCGTCAGCCCGATGAGCCCGCTCTTCGCGGTGGTGTACGGTGCGCCACTGACGAAGCCGGTGCGGATACCGGCGAGCGAGCCGATGTTGACGATGCGCCCGAAGCGTCGCGGGATCATGTGCCGCAGCGCAGCGCGGCTCATGAAGAACGGGCCGGAGAGATCCACAGCGACCTGCCGGTGCCAGATGTCGTCGGTCAGCCGCTCGATCGCTGGTACCAGTCCACCGAGTGCCGCATTGTTGACGAGGATGTCGATCTGTCCGAATCGCTCGACCGTGGCGTCGATCATCCGCTCCGCATCGCGTGGGTTCGAGACGTCACCGACGATGCCCCATGCCTCGCCGCCGCGCTGCTGGATCTGGGTGACGGTCGCGGCGACCGCTTCCTCGGTCAGGTCGTTGACGACGACACGGGCCCCGTGCCGTGCGAGCGCCCGAGCGATTCCGGCTCCGCCACCTCCGTCTTCACCACGTCCCGCACCGGTGACGAAGGCGACCATGCCTTCCAGCCATCGCTCGTCCGTCACACCTGATCCTTTCCGATGCCACCTGGGAGGAGAAGAAACCGGGCTCACTGCCCGGTCCCTTCTCCGTGTCGCTCACGCTTTCGTCCGAATCGGCACCGTGACCTGTTGACCGATGAACGTGGGGCAGACGGTGGAAATGCCGGCGTTCCGCGCTCCTGCCACGACGAGCAGGATCGTCTCCGGCGAATGAGCGAAGCGGACGAACGCGTCGTCGGGCAGCGAGGGGTCGAGCAGCGCATCCTTGGCCAGGCGACGGAGCACCCCGGCTGGTCGCCCGAAATGCTCCCAGAGATACTGACGAGCCTGCTCCTTGCTCCACCCCGCCTCGGCGATGAGCTGCGCATGCTCCGGACCCAGCACGACGATCCCCGCGTGCCCACGAGGCGTCGGGAAATAGGTGCCAGCGTAGGACATCGAATCGGCGATCGTCTCCAGGATGACTTCCGGCTGCTTGGAATCGCGCTGCTCGACCTGCATGGTACCCCGGACAAAGCCGACCGTGACCGTGCTCTCCTCCGGCGCAAAGCCCCGTTCGACATGCAGCGGTTCCCAGGGGCTTTCTTCCTCGTTTTCGGCGATGCAGAGGCTCAGCTTCCCCGGTTGCCCCTGCGTCGACTGGTCGAACTCGTGCGGCCGGATCCCCAGTGCGTTCATGATTACCAGCCGGAGCGCGCGCCCCACGGTGACGTTCGGCCGGTCACCCGGACTGAACACATTGTCCGCCGCATTGAACCCGAGCTGCCGCCGGATCGGTCCGTTGACCACCACGAAGACCGCCTGGCCGGTCGTGCTCTGCAGCAGGCCACGACTGCCGGGCAGCTTGTTGAGCGCCTCCAGGGCTGCCAAAACGACCGGGAAGTACTCGGGCTTGCAGCCGGCCATCACCGCGTTGGCCGCCGCCAGGCGCACCGTACACTTGCGCCCGAGGTGTTCCTGCTCGATGACGACCTCCTCGGGATCGCGGTCGACCTGAGCCAGGAACTCCGCGACGAATTCCTCGGCGGGCGGAACGACGGGCAGGCCATCCGTCCAGCCGCGCTCGTAGCAGTATTCGATCGCCTCGCGGGCGTGCCGCACGGCCTCCAACGTCGGTTCAGCCGTTCGCTGCACGCTCATGCGGTTCCTCCCCGGCTGCTTCCTCGACGCCCAACAGACGGAGGACCTCGGGCAACACCTGTTCGGCGCGTTGCCGCACTTCCTCCGGACTCAGGCTACTGATCGGGTGGGGGATGACGGCATAGGGATAGCCCGGCATCCCCTGCGTCTGTGCCATCGCGTCCGCCGTCGCCCGGAACACCTCGGTGATGATGGGGGCGGCAGGGACACCGACTTCCTCGAAACGGATCGCATCGGCCACACTGGCCGCGCTGCAGGACCCTCAGTCCCCCACCGCAGCGATTGCGAAGTCGCAGCGCTCCTTGAGCTCAGCGACCGTTGCAGCGTCGATCGGCACCGATGCGTTCGGCTTCCGCTGCATGATGACTTCCGCGACGCCGTAGCGCTCGCGGAGGAGGTCGCCGATCGCCTGGAGCAGGAGATCGGCGTTCTTCTTTCCGTTGTCGATGAGGCAGACGCGCGCACCGCGCAACGAGCGCCGGGTACGCGCAGCGCGCGTCTTGGTGGCGAGTCCCGTTTGGCCTGTCGGATCGACCAGCACTGGCATGATCAGCCCTCCTCGGGTAGGCGCTTTTCCAAGCGGATCTCACGTAGGCCCGGATATACCGGCGCGATGGCTTGTTGCAGCATCGCGTGGAGCAACTGGTCCGGTACCAGGCAATCGAGACACGCGTCGGGGAGTGCCTGGAGAACCAGTTCGACGACGCCGTCCTCGCTCACGCGCTCGACCCGTAACTCGAATCCGTCCGGTGCCAGACCAGCCCGGATCTGATCGAGCGCCCGATCGATCTCCTGTACCACAGCTGGTGTTGCACTCATCGCTCCGGTCCGTCCTCCTTCCGATATGGTCATCGAGCCCGCCGTTCCGTCCGCGAATCAGGGGGCGAGCAACGCAGTCCCAGCGAATTCCGCCGGGACCTCCATCGTGCGCACCGCGGGCGGGATAGTCAAAGGCGCTCCGGTGCGTGCCACGACATCCTCGACTGTCACGCCGGGTGCGACTTCTTCGAGGATCAGCTGCTCGCCTTCGACCGAGAGCACCGCTAGGTCGGTGTAGATGCGCCGCACGCACCGTGCGGCCGTCAACGGGTAGGTGCATTCTTCGACGATCTTCGGCTCCCCCTGGTCGGTGGTGTGCATCGTCGCGACCCAAACGCGCTGCGCACCCACCGCAATATCCATCGCCCCGCCGACGCCTGGCACGCGCGGGCCGGGTATTCGCCAGCTGGCCAGGTCGCCGCGACGCGAGACCTGGAGTGCACCGAGAACGGCGTGGGTGAGATGTCCACCGCGGATGATTGCGAACGACAACGCGTGGTCGAACAGGCTCGCACCGGGGATGAGCGTGACGTAGTCACCGTTCGCGTTGACGAGATCGGGATCGATCTCTTCTGGCCGAGCCTTCGGCCCCGCGCCGAGGATACCGTTCTCGCTGTGAATGAGAATCGTCTTGCCCGGCGGGAGAAACCGTGCGACCAGGGAGGGAATCCCAGTGCCGAGGTTCACGAAGCTCTCGTCCGGGAGGTCCTGGGCGATGCGGTAGGCGATTCCTTCACGCGTCAGTGGCATAGCTTCCTGCCTCACCGTGGCGCCGGTGCCGCGCGACGAATCCAGTCGCGCGGTACTTCGACGACACGATCGACGAAGATACAGGGCGTCTCGATCTCTTCGGGCGACAACGCGCCGACCGGCACGACCTCGTCGACTTCGGCGATGACGATGTTGGCTGCCGTGGCCATGATGGGGTTGAAGTTCCGCATGGTACGCCGGTAGACGAGGTTGCCCCATCGGTCAGCTCGATAGGCCTTGATGAAGGCGTAGTCGGCGCGGAGCGGCAGTTCGAAGACATAGGGTCGACCATCGATGATGCGCACTTCCTTGCTTGCTGCCAGCTCGGTCCCGACGCCGGTCGGCGTGTAGAACCCTCCGAGCCCCGCCCCGCCGGCCCGGATCCGCTCGACGAACGTCCCTTGTGGAAGGACCTCGAGTTCGAGTTCACCGGCGAGGTACTTCTCGCGGACTGCCGTCGCGCCGGGATGGGTCGGGAAGGACGTGATCAATTTGCGGACGGCTCCGTCAGCGATCAGTCCCCCGATGCCGTCTTCTTCGGTGCCGCCACCGCAATAGATGAGAACGAGATCGCGCAGTTTGCGCCGGCGCAGCGCCTTGACCAGATTGACCGGAATACCGGGTGGCCCGAAGCCACCGATCATGATCGAGGCACCGTTCGGGATATCGGCTACAGCCTCATCGCACGTCGCGACCACTCTGTCCATCGTACCGGTCTTTCCATTTAAGGATTAACTCGGCGACTAGCACGATCATACGGGTACCAGACCGGTCTGTCAAGGCGGGGGAATGCTGGTTCGCCCGCTGTGCGTGGGACCCTGCGGATCGCCGGAGTAGAACGGATGAGTGCCCCTGGGTCGCCGGGCTGGTCATCGCTGCCTGGATCCGCGCCTGGGTTGCGTTCGCAGCAGCGGGACGCGCGCGCCTTTCCAGGGCGCGAGGGCATCGTCACCTGCCGTTCGTCGTGCCCGGGGGTGGGAGTCGTGTCGGGTAGAATCGGGCAGGTAAGGAGCGCTCGTGATGACCGACCTGTGGGAACAATCGCGGCAGCCCGAACCCTCCGTCTCGGCTGGTCGGATTCCAGAGTGGCCGGAACGACATGGGCATGGGGATCCGGACCAGCCTGCCACGGCGGCTCGGATCGAGTCGCTGCTCGCGCACCTCGATGCGGACCAGCGCACGGCGGTGACGACAACCGACGGCCCGGTTCTTGTCGTCGCCGGACCGGGAAGCGGCAAGACGCGGGTCTTGACCCATCGAGTCGCCTATCTGATCGCCAGTGGTCGAGCCCGACCCTGGCAGGTCCTAGCCGTGACGTTCACGAACAAGGCTGCCCGCGAAATCCGCGAGCGTTTGGAGCAACTCCTCGATGCAAGTTCGGCACGCCTCGTCCAGGCCGGCACGTTCCACAGTGTCTGTGCCCGCGTGCTCCGGCGCGATGGGGGACGGATCGGGTTGGAACCCTCGTTCACGATCTACGACGAGGAGGATCAGGTCGCCCTCGTCAAGCAGGCACTCCGCGACCTCGGACTGGATGTGCAACGGTTTGCACCGCGCTCGGTGCTCGGTCGCATCTCCCGCGCCAAGAACGCCTTCCAGTCACCAGCGGAGCTGGCTCAGAGCGCCCAGAGCTACTGGGACGAGGTCGTGGCGCGGGTCTACGAACGCTATAGCCAGCTCCTGCAGCGCGCGCAGGCGGTCGACTTCGATGACCTTCTTCTCCTGACGGTCGAGTTGTTCGAGCGACATCCCGATCTCCTTGCCCTCTACCAGGAACGCTGGCGGTATCTCCTGATCGACGAATACCAGGATACGAACCGCCTCCAGTATCTCCTGGTGCGTCAACTCGCGGCAGCGCACCGGAACGTGTGCGTCGTCGGGGATCCAGATCAGTCGATCTACAGCTGGCGTCAGGCCGATATCCGGAACATCCTCGAGTTCCAGCGGGATTTTCCGGATGCTGTCGTGATCCGGCTAGGGCGGAACTATCGCTCGACGCCGCAGATCGTCGCGGCGGCGGATGCAGTGATCCGAGCGAACCGCCTGCGTATCGACCGGCCGTTGTGGACGGAGAACCCGCCCGGGCCGCCGATTCGCCTCTTGGCCTGCTGGGACGAACAGCACGAGGCGGAATCGGTGGTCAGCGAGATCGCCCGCCTGGTGACGCGCGGCGAGGCACGCTATCGCGATATCGCCGTGCTCTACCGCATCAATGCGCAGAGCCGACCGGTCGAGGAAGCGCTGGTGCGTGCCCAGATTCCGTATCAGGTAGTTGGCGGCGTCCGCTTCTACGAGCGGAAAGAGGTCAAGGATGCGCTGGCGGTCCTTCGCGTCCTGGCCAATCCGAAGGATTGGCTCAGTCTGCAACGCGTCCTCCGCGAAAGTGCGCTCGGGCGGGGTATCGGTGACAAGACGCTGTTGCAGATCGAGCAGTGGGCGAGTCAGATTGGCCGGTCACCGGCCGAGGCACTGGCAGCCCTGGCCGAGGAGTTGGACGTCGCGCCGCCGAACCTCTCGGCCCAGGCGACCAAGCGCCTGCGCGAGGTGTGGGGTGAGCTGGTACGGTTGCGGGGCGCGCTCGTCGCGCAGCCGCTGAGCAGTGTCTTCGACCTCGCATTGGAGCGCACTGGGATCGCGGCGCGCTATCGTGAGGCGAGCGATCCAGCCGAGCGCGAGCGCTGGGAAAACTTGGTACAGCTCCGCAGCGTGCTCGAACGCTACGACGAGCTGCCGGCCAAGGAAGGGCTGGAGCGCTTTCTCGAAGAGGCAGCGCTCGTGGCCAGCGTCGACGAAGCGGAGCTCGGTGGCGATCAGGTGACGTTGCTCACGCTGCATGCCGCGAAAGGGCTCGAGTTTCCGGTCGTGTTCCTGATCGGCGTCGAAGAAGGTCTCTTGCCACACGCACGTGCGCTGGAAAGCGAGGCGGAACTGGAGGAGGAGCGACGGCTCTTCTACGTGGGTATCACGCGGGCCAAACAGCGGCTGTATCTCAGCTACGCGCAGCTGCGCAGCCGGTTCGGACTCCGTGAGCGGGGGATTCCCTCGCACTTTCTGGATGCCTTGCCGCCCGATGTCGTCGAGGAGCAGCGAGCCGGTGGCTGGCAGCGAGCCGGTGGGTTGCCGGGTCGTACGGCATCATCACGGCCGGAGGAGCGGTCAGCTGCTCCGGTCGTGCGGCGCTACCAGCCGGGGCAGCGCGTGTTTCATCCCACCTTCGGTGATGGGGTAGTACTGGCAGTGCGGGAGAGTGCGGGAGACCAGGAAGTGACCGTTCAGTTCAAGCGGCACGGAACCAAGATCCTGCTCGCGAGCCTTGCCAAGTTGGTCGTGGACAGTTAAACAGGGTAAGAGCAGCGCGTGTCCGCCTTCGACCTCGATGCTGGAAACGACAAGGAGGGAGCGTCATGGCATCTGTGGCGACCGGACGGCGCTGGGTGTACCTCTTCCGCGAGGGCAACGCGCAGATGCGGGATCTCCTCGGCGGCAAAGGGGCCAACCTGGCCGAAATGACGCGGATCGGCCTGCCGGTACCTCCGGGATTCACCGTCACGACCAAGGCCTGTGTGGCCTACCTGCAGGGTGGTCGGCAGATGCCCGAAGGGTTGTGGGATGAAGTTCTGGAGGGACTACGGGATATCGAAGAACAACTCGGGCGCCGGTTCGGCGATCCAGCTCAGCCGTTGCTCGTCTCGGTCCGATCTGGTGCCAAGTTCTCGATGCCCGGCATGATGGACACGATTCTCAATGTCGGGCTGACCGACGAGACGGTGCGTGGTCTCGCTGCAATGACCTCGAACGAGCGTTTCGCCTACGATTGCTACCGACGTCTGATCCAGATGTTCGGGAAAGTCGTGCTCGATATCCCCTCGGAACGTTTCGAGGATGCCCTCGACGAGCTCAAGCGGGAGATCGGCGTCGTCCAGGATTACGAGATCCCGGCGGAGCAGCTCCAGCGGTTGGTCGAGACGTACAAGGGAATCGTGCGAGAAGCGACCGGAAGCGACTTTCCGCAGGACCCGTACGAGCAGTTGCGTCGGGCGATTCTCGCGGTGTTCGAATCCTGGAACAATCGGCGAGCGATTGACTACCGGAATGCGCATGGTATCCCCCACGACCTCGGCACAGCGGCGAACGTTCAGGCGATGGTCTTCGGCAACCTGGGGCCGGACTCGGCGACCGGTGTCGCGTTCACGCGCAATCCGAGTACCGGCGAGAAGGGAATCTTTGGCGAGTACTTGACCAATGCGCAGGGCGAGGACGTGGTCGCGGGCATCCGCACGCCGCAGCCGATTCAGGAGATGGCGAACGATCCGCTGCTGCGCGGTGCGTACGAGCAGCTGCTCGAGGTTGCCGATCGACTCGAGCGCCATTACCGTGACATGCAGGATCTGGAGTTCACGGTCGAGCGCGGCAAGCTCTGGATGCTCCAGACGCGGACCGGTAAGCGCACCGGACGGGCAGCGGTCAAAATCGCGGTCGATATGGTGCACGAGGGGTTGATCGAGCCGCAGGAGGCAGTTCTCCGCGTCTCGCCAGAACATCTCGATCAACTCCTACACCCGATGATCGACCCCTCGTGGAAGGGCGAGCCGATCGCCAAGGGGCTGCCGGCCAGCCCAGGGGCAGCCAGCGGCAAGGTGGTCTTCGATGCGGACGAAGCCAAGCTCCTCGGCGATCGTGGTGAAGCGGTCATTTTGGTGCGACTGGAAACGTCCCCCGACGATTTCCACGGCATGCTCGCGGCGCGAGGCATTCTCACGGCGCGCGGCGGCATGACGAGTCACGCGGCGGTGGTCGCCCGCGGCATCGGGAAGCCGGCAGTCGTCGGGTGTTCGGCGATCGTGGTCGATTACGAGCGTCAGGAGTTCCGCGTCGGCGATCTCGTGGTACGGCGCGGTGATGTCATTACCATCGATGGCTCGACCGGCGCAGTGATGCTCGGTGCCGTCCCGACGATCCCCCCGAGTGTCGGTGGCGACTTGGCGGAACTGCTGGGCTGGGCTGATCAGTTCCGGCGCTTGCGGGTGCGCGCCAATGCCGATACGCCGGAGGACGCTGCCAAGGCGCGGGAACTCGGTGCGGAGGGTATCGGTCTCTGCCGGACCGAGCACATGTTCTTCCAGGGCGACCGCATCTGGGCGATGCGCGAGATGATCATGGCGACGACGCCCGAGGAGCGACGTGCTGCTCTGGCCAAGCTGGAGCCGATGCAGCGGGAGGACTTCATCGGGATCTTCAAGGCGATGGCGGGGTTCCCGGTGACGATCCGGACGCTCGATCCGCCGTTGCATGAGTTCTTGCCCAAGCACGAGGAAGAAATCCAGGCTATGGCCGAGCGACTGGGCGTGTCGCCGGAGGCGATTCGTGCGAAAGTCCAGGCGCTCACGGAAGCGAACCCGATGCTCGGGCATCGTGGTTGCCGCCTGGGCATCACGGCGCCGGAGATCACGGAAATGCAAGCGCGTGCGATCTTCAGTGCTGCGCTGCAGTGCGCTGCCGAGGGCATCGAAGTCCATCCGGAGATCATGGTGCCGCTCGTTTCCGACGTACGCGAGCTGATGCTGCAGCGCGAGATCATCGACCGGGTGGCGCGGGAGCTGTTCGCTCAGGCGGGACGTGAGATCCCGTATTCGGTCGGAACGATGATCGAAGTACCGCGTGCGGCGCTCACCGCGAGCGAGATCGCGCGCGAGGCGGAGTTCTTCAGCTTCGGAACCAATGACCTCACGCAGATGACCTTCGGTATCTCGCGTGACGATGCTGGGCGCTTCTTGCCGTATTACCTCGAGCGCGGGATCTACCCGGCCGATCCCTTCCAGACACTCGATCGGGCTGGCGTCGGCCGCTTGATCGAGATCGCACGCGATGGCGGACGGGCGACGCGGCCGGACATCAAGCTGGGGATCTGTGGCGAGCACGGTGGCGATCCGGCGAGCATCCGCTTCTGCCACGAGGTCGGCCTGGACTACGTCTCGGCTTCTCCCTACCGGGTACCGATCGCACGACTGGCAGCGGCGCAAGCAGCGCTCGGTGCCCGCGAGGGGGATGTGTAGCGCTCGAAAAGGAACACGGCAGATCGCAGCGAGGCCAGTGGAATCCCGCTGGCCTCGCTGTTGTCTTGCAGAATGGCGTGGTGCGATCACTATGGTATGCGGGGAATACCCTGGGGTAGCAAGAAATCCGATCCACCCCTGTTGCGGCGAGAATAATAGGCTGTTGCCGTCATGATCACGAGAACGCGCACTTTGCGGGTTGTTTGGAGCGAGAACGAGTAGAACCTGCCGAATCGGTCGGATTTGGAGGAACGTGAGTGGAATCGAGGATCGTTCCCACTACGCCGTTGGCGGATATCCGTGATGAAGTGAAACGCATCCTCGAGGCAGCCGAAAAGCGTGGGGTCACACTGCGGGTTCTCGGTGGCGTCGCGGTGTACCTGCATTCACCCAGCGCGACGCACCGAGCGTTGCAGCGTACGTATCGTGACGCAGATTTCATGGGCTTGGCGACGCAAAAGCGGGCAATCGAGGGCTTGTTCGCCGAACTCGGGTATCAGGCGGACCGTGAGTTCAACACGCTGCACGGGCACCAGCGACTGTTCTTCTGGGACCCGCAGCACGAGCGGCAGATCGATGTGTTTCTCGATCAACTCCGCATGTGCCACACCCTGGACCTGCGGGATCGCCTCGATCGCGATCGGCTGACGCTACCGTTGGCTGACCTTTTGCTGACGAAACTGCAGATCTGGGAGGCGAACGAGAAGGATCTGATCGACATCATTGCGCTTCTGCACGATCATCCGCTCGGTTACGGGGATGAAGAGACGATCGATATCCGTCGCATCGTGGACGTGTTGAGCGCTGATTGGGGTTGGTACCGAACAGCCAAGGAAAATGTCGAGCGGGTTCGCGCGTTGATTCTGGAGCGGGAACTCCACGAGGAGTTCGTCTCGCTCCGCCGGCTCGAGGAGCTCTGGCGTGCGGTCGAGGATGCTCCGAAGAGTCGTGCTTGGAAGTTGCGGGCCATGATCGGGGAGCGCAAGCGATGGTACGAACTGCCGGAAGAAGTGCGGCATGACTGAGGGAGCAGGAGTAGGGCAGGCGAAGGATGGTGTGGTTCCGTAAGGGAAAAGAGCGTGCGAGTCAGCAGCTCGCACTCTATTATACGAGCGATATACATGGGTCGGAACGTTGTTTTCTCAAGTTCCTCAATGCTGCGAAGTTCTACAACGTCAACACCCTCATTCTCGGTGGTGACCTAACTGGGAAAGTGCTCGTGCCCATCGTCGAGGTCGATGGGCATTGGGAGATGACATTCCTGGGACGGCATGAAGTCCTGCGCACGCTCGAAGAGGTCACCGAGGCCGAGAAGCGTATCCGGTTCAATGGCTTCTACCCCTACCGCTGCACTCCGGACGAACTCGCGCGTATGGAAGCGGATCGAGCCTATGCCGATCGCGTCTTCCGGCAGGTCATGCGTGATTCGGTCGAGCGCTGGGTGCGGCTGGCGGAGGAGAGACTACGGGGAACCGGCGTACGCTGCTTCGTTATGCCGGGAAACGATGACGAGTTCGAGATCGACGAAGTGTTGGCCGGAAGCGATGTCGTCGTAAACCCGGACGGCGCGATCGTCGAGATCGACGGGTACCAGATGCTCAGTCTCGCCTGGGCCAATCCCACGCCGTGGAAAAGCCCACGCGAATTACCGGAGGAAGAACTGGCTGCACGGATCGAGCGACTGGCGCGCGAGTTGGACCCGTCCCTGCCGGTCATCTTCAACCTGCATTGCCCGCCCTATGACTCGACGCTGGACAGTGCACCGCAGTTGCGTGAGGATCTCTCCGTCGTGATGGTCGGCGGACAACCGAACATGGTGCCGGTCGGCAGCCGAGCAGTTCGTGAGGCGATCGAGCGCTACCAGCCGGTCGTGAGTCTCCATGGACACATCCACGAGTCGCGCGGTGCAGTGCGGATCGGTCGAACCCTGTGTATCAACCCGGGATCGGCCTACGGTGAGGGAGTCCTCCACGGAGCTCTGGTCCGTCTCGAAAACGATCGCGTAGCGAGTTACCAGCTCGTGAGTGGATAGCGGAGATGCGGGTTATCGATCTCTCCCATCCGATCGCAACGGGCTTACCGGTCTTTCCAGGCGATCCGGAGGTCCGGCTCGAGCCGGCCAGTGCAGTTCCTCCCTGGCGCGTGACGCGCGTCACGCTCGGCAGCCATTCAGGGACGCATATCGATGCACCATCGCATTTTTCTGCTGCTGGACGATCGATTACCGATTATCCTGTCGAGCGCTTCATTTGTCCGGCTCTGATCGTCCAGCTGCCGGACCTCGCCGATGACGCGGCGATACCACTCCTCCTGTTGCGTGAACGCTTGCCTGGCTCACTCACCGGCCAGGCCGTGCTCCTCGCGACGGGCTGGGACCGCTACTGGGGGACTGATCGGTATTACGGTCATCCCTACCTGTCCGAGGAGGCAGCGATCTGGTTAGCAGAGGCGCGACCAGCGCTGGTCGCGATCGATGCGCTCAACGTCGATTCGACGGTGCAGGGGACCGAGCATGCGCATCTCCATCTGCTTGCGGCCGATGTGCTGATCGTCGAGAACCTCCGCGGTCTCCGTACCGTACCCCCTGGTCGCGACTATCTCTTCGTCTGTCTGCCCTTGCCGCTGCAGGATGCGGACGGTGCCCCAGTACGGGCGGTACTGTTGGAACGGTGAGTCGTTCGAGTGATGGAGGAAGGGAGGGGAGCAGTGTCGGGGAGTGGGCAGCGTTCGGGACCGCGTGTCTTCACGCGTGCCGCGACTGGCCTCGTTCGGGAGGCCGGTCTGCTCGATGCGCTCGTCTACAACGTCAACTTCATCTCGATCGGGCTCATGGTCGCGTTGATGTTCCTCTACATGCCCTCGTACGGTGGTGTCAGTCTGCCGCTCTCACTCGTCCTCTGTGCGCTCCTCGCGCTGCCGACTGCCGCGACCTACGGCATGCTGGCGGCGATCATGCCGCGGAGCGGTGGGGACTATGTGTACGTCAGCCGAGTATTGGGGCCGGCCTGGGGCATGATGTCAAACTGGAATACGACAGTTTGGTGGATACTTTATGGTGGTGTCCCGTCTGCCTTCCTCGCCAGTTTCGGCATCGCACCGCTCATGCGCATCATCGCTGCCTTCACCGGAAACGCGACGGTGCTCCGCTTCGCTGACTGGGCGGCGTCGCCGACGGGTATGTTCGTGATCGGGGCGTTCTTGATCCTCATCTTGACCGGCATCTTCATCCTCGGATTGGGTGTCTATTTCCGTGTGCAGAACGTCCTTTTCGCGCTCGCCATGCTGGCGACGGTGCTGGTCGTGGTCGTAGCGCTCGTGCGATCGCCGGCTGGCCTCCAGTCGAGTCTCGCGCAGCATCTGGCAGCCCTCGCGGGTCGTCCGGACATCCTGGAAGTACTGGTGCGCGAGAGCGGTTACGTGCCGCAGCCGTTCAACTTGCGGAACACCGTGATCACGATGACCTGGATCTATTTGACGATGGGCTTCAGTTTTTCGAGCGCTTACATCGGTGGCGAGGTCAAGCAAGCCAGCAAGATCCAGGTGTGGGTGATTCCGGGTACGGTGATGTACGCCCTCGTCTGGGGACTGCTCTTGGTCTGGAGCGTCACTCGGGCAGTCGGGGAGGAGCTGATCGGGGCGATCAGCACGCTCGGCGATGCCGGTGCGGCGAACGTCGGCCTGGCCGCGGCACCGCGGTTTCACGAACTGATTGCGCTGGGAAGCGGTAGCCTGGCGGTCGCGTTTCTGATCGGCTTCGGCTTCGTGTTCTGGAGCTATGCCTGGTTGCCTGGGCAAATTCTCAATGCTTCGCGCAACCTGGTAGCCTACGCGGTCGACGGCTTGATGCCTTCCGCCCTCGCTTGGGTGAGCCCACGTTTTCATACCCCGGTCGTCAGTCTCGTGCTCATGGGCGGACTGTCGATCGTGTCACTGGCGATCTACGTCTTCACCCCGTATTTTGCGACCTTGGTCGGGATCTTCGGTTTCCTCCTGACCTTCATCATGGTCTCGCTGAGCGCCCTGCTGTTGCCGTATCGCCGGCCGGATCTCTTCGCTGGGTCGCCGGTGGCGTGGCGGATCGCTGGGGTGCCGGTGCTCAGCATCGTCGGTGGCCTGTCGATCGTGGCCTGCCTCGTCATGCAGTGGGCGTACCTGAACGATCCGTACTCCGGTATCAGCCTCGACCCGAGCACCCTGCGTGAAGGGATTCTCGGGTTCGGCATGTTCCTGCTCAACGTCGGCATCTTCCTCTCCGGCCTCGTCATCTATGGGATCGCTCGCTGGTGGCGGAATCGACAAGGGATCGATATCTCGCTCGCCTATCGCGAAATTCCGGTCGAGTGACGGTGGGACGAGGAGGCTGAGCGATGAGCGGAGCCGGAGGTCGCGGTTCGGCCCGCGTGCCGCGCACGTTTGTCCGTGAGGCGACCGGGCTCACGAAGGAGCTCTCGCTGCTCGATATCTTCGTCTACAACACCAACAATCAGAATATCGGGCTCGGTGTCTTGTTCATTCTCCTTTTCGTGCCAGCCTTCTATTCGTGCCAACCTTCTATCCTGGTGCGAGCATGCTCGGTGGAGCGTTGGTAGCTGGCTTGTTAGCGCTGGCTCATGCGACGACCTACGCCTTCTTCGCAGCGGCCTTGCCGCGCAGCGGTGGCGACTATGTGTACATCAGCCGCACGCTGTCACCGGTTCTCGGTTTCATCAGCAGTTTCAACTGGCTTGTCTGGTTGAGCGTGTACATCGGCATCCCGGCTGCCTACTTCGGTCAGTATGGGCTGTCCTCGCTGTTCCGAATGCTTGCTGCATACGCTGAGAATCCTGAGATCATGCGACTGGCCGATTTCTGGCAAACATCGCTCGGCATCTTCGTCGCGGGAACGGCGCTGATCGTCCTCTTCGGAATCGTCTTCGCGCTGGGGACGAAGCTGTATTTTCGCATTCAGAACATCGCTTTCGTCATCGCGACATTGGCGGTCGCCGTCGCCGGGGTGATCGCGCTCGGGACGCCACGTGAAACGTTCCTCGTGCGCTTCGATGAGTATGTGCGTGCGGTCGGTGGTGTCGAGAACGCGTTCGCCGTAGCACAGCAGAACGCCGGTTACGAGCCGCATCCGTTCGACGCCTACCAGACGTTCTTGTCGCTCAGTTTGCCACTCTACATCGTGCTCTATGCCATCACATCGAGTTTCATCGGTGGGGAAGTGAAGAACGCGCGCCGGGCCCAGCTGTTCGGCATGCCCGGTTCGGTCCTGTACTGCACGGCCTGGATCCTGCTGCTCGTCGCGGCGTTTCAAAAGATGGTCGGCTACGATGGCCTCGCGATCATCGGCGCAGCCGATCCGAGCGCCTTGGGTCTGGCATTTCCACCAACCTTCATCGAGTTAGCTGGTGCTGTCGTACACCGCAATTTGCTGCTGATTCTCTTCCTCGGTGTCGGTTTCCTACTCTGGACGTACGTCTGGTTGCCGATCAACTATCTCGCATCGACGCGCATCTTGCTCGCCTGGTCGTTCGATCGCTTGATGCCGGAAAAGCTCTCCTATGTGAGCCCGCGGACGCATACGCCGCTGGTTGCGATCCTCGTGATCGGGATTATCGGGGAGATTTGCCTCGCGCTCTATGCCTGGCACATCGTGCTCGCAAGCATCGTCGGGATTTTCGGCTGGATTCTCTCGTTTATCTTGACCGCGATCGCAGCGATCGTCTTCCCATACCGTAGGCGGGACGACTTCGAGGCATCGCCGGTCCGCTGGCGCGTTGCTGGTCTTCCGCTGATGTCGATCGTGGGAGCACTGGCAGTTGTCAGCTTGCTCGTGTGCGAAGTCGTGTTCTGGCTGGATCCGTTCGTCGGGCTCGCATATTTCCCCAACGTGCAGGTGCTGACCGTCGCCGTCTTCATCGTCGGTGCACTCGTCTACTGGCTGGCCAAGACGATTCAGGCTCGTCGGGGGATTCGCATCGAGTATGCGTTCCAGGAGATTCCGCCCGAGTGAGTGTCTGTTCTGCCTGGCGGCGTCCAGCCGGTCTCGAGTACGATTTCGTGGTGGAGCACGTTCTTGCAATTGTGGTTGACATCGGCGAGTCGGAGGCGAGTAGCGCTCGCGTTGGATGACCGGGGAGCCGAGGGTGACAACCGACAGTCGAGAACAGGTACCCCACACCGAAATTCACCGAGTGTCGCGGCGCTTTCTGGAGGCTGCGCAAGATATTCTTGTCGTCGCGCTCGTCATCGTCCTGTTCGGTCTGATGATCCGAACGCTCCTCATTCTCGGCGACCATCTCTTCGGACCCTCCCTGGACTTTCGAGTCGTCATCGCCGAAGTGCTGTTCATGCTTGTTATGGTCGAGCTGATGCGCCTGCTGATCGTCTACCTGGAGGAGCACCGGGTCGCTGTCGATTTCATGGTCGAGCTCGGCATCGTCGCCACGCTGCGCGAAGTCGTACTCCGGAGTGTGGTCGAACTCGGCTGGGCACAGGTGCTGGCGATCAGTGCCTTCCTGCTCACGCTCGGTGCGCTGCTTCGGTTCGGCACGCTGCGAGCCCAGTGGCAGGCGCGACAAGCACGTTGGCTCCGTGCTGAACGTTTGGGACCGGACCAGGCTTCCCGGGAAGCTGGCGAGCAGGGTCGTATTGTTACGGCGCGGTCGGAGTGGATTCCGGAAGACTGACCAGGGCCGCGAGCGGGACGTGCAGTTCCCCGTTTGCGAAGCGGATTTCGACACGCTCACCGCGCCCAAGCTGGATCTCGTACGGTGCGACCGGCGCGAGATCTGTCGCTCGTCGCGGTTCGGGGCGGAGGACGAGCGGAGCACCCAGGCGGACGCCCTGGCGAAACGCGACTACAGCGGCGGCGCGTCCACAGGGATCCGCGTACTCTGCCTGCGTTGCCACGTCGACGAGGCTGATCCGAACGACGCCCACACGCAAGCAGGCCAGCAGTACATCCTGCCGAGGGAAGACCTCCAGCACGCTCTCGTTGCCGAGTGGAACGACGAACGATTCGGTCAGCAGCGAAAAGCGGAGACCGCGAGCAGTCGCCATTCGTTCCAATATTGTCCACGCAGGGTCGTTGTTTGGCGAGCCAGCGACGATGACTGACCGCACTGCGCGACGCTCGACGAAACCGATCGCTCCAGTGACCTGATCGGTATCCCAGGCTGGGACGATGAGGAGATCATAGGGACGTTGCCAGGGAAGGGTCGTACGGTCGGCGAGTTCGACGCTGTCGTTGGATGTCGATCCGCTACCGAGTACGATGACACGGCCATCGAACACCAGAATCGTACTCAGCGTGTTCCCGGCGCCTCCCACGACGACACGCGGGCTCGCTTGGTGGTGAAGCAGGAGCAGAATCGTTAGGAGCCCGAGGACGAGTCCGCCCAGGAGTCGTACGAGGGCGCGTGCGCCACGCACCATGCAGCCTCACTGCGAGCCGTTCTGCTGCTTTTGGTAGAAAGCGATGTCGATCGGTGAACCACGCGGAACCCAACTGTTCCACTGGAGCGTCGCGCTCACAACCCCACCGTCGGGGAACTGCTCGCAGTCGAACGAGGGGAAGCTAGCGGTAATCTGCTCGCAGGTCATCGGCGTGACGTTGCGCACGACGAGGCCAGCACGCTCGAGCTCGATGACTGCTTGCTGATACGGCTTCCCGTACATATCGGGCACGCGAACGCGGTCTCCGACACTGACGTAGACCTTGACGGTACCCCCGTTGCGGACCTGTTCGGCGGGTTCCGTCCGGATGACGTAGCCTTCCGGAACTGTCCGGCTTCCTTCTTCCACCTTCTCTACCGTGACCGGCAGACCTTGGAGTTGCTGGAGCACCTCGGTGTAGGGCTTGCCGGCCAAGCCGATCAAGGTGATCCACTCGGGACCCTTGCTGACCCATACCCGTACGGTGCTGCCCTTTTCGGCAAGCGTTCCCGGTTGCGGATCTTGCCGGACGATTGTTCCAGCCGGGACGACGTTATCGAAGACTTCCTCGACCTCGAGCTGGAAGTCGCCAGCCGCGGCAGCTGCTTCGGCCTGCCGGAGAGTCGAGTTGACGAGATCAGGGACACGGGCCATTTCGGGTGTCGGCGTCGGGCTCGGCGTCGGTTCGGTCGTCGGGGTCGGTAGGCTGGTCGGTGTGACGACCGGGCTCGGGGTGGCTGCTGGCGTCGGACTGGGCGCGAGGGCAGCGACTGTCGGCGAAGGATTCGGGGATTCGTCGCTGCCGGTGAGCGCGCGGAGATCGACGAGCTGGAAGGCGAGCACGACCAGTGCGACGATCCCAACGAGGATGGCGCTGCCCACGAGCCAGGTCGCGCAGCCGATGTCGCCGGCCCGGCTGGACGGAACGGCCGGTGGTGGCGTGCCACGGGCTCTGGCCCGGCCGGCCGGGACCCGCGGTGGCATGCCGCCGCGCGGGGGAGCGGGTGTGCTCCCCGGGACGTATTGACGCCAGTGCGTCAGCGCCTGGGCGAGTGCACCAGCCGTCGGAAAACGCTGGCGGGGATCCTTGGCCAGCGCGCGCAGGATGATCGCCTCCACCGCCGGCGGGATGTTCGGATTGAATTGCCGTGGCGGAGGTGGCGCCTCGTGGACGTGTTGCATGGCGAGACCGATCGGATTGTCGGCATCGAAGGGAAGGCGCCCGGTCAGCATCTCGTAGAGGACGACGCCGAGTGCGTAGATGTCCGAGGCGGGTGTCGCTGGCTCACCGCGCGCCTGCTCGGGTGACACGTAGTGGACAGTACCCATTCCGAAACCCGCTTCGGTGAGGCTCACGTCGGTGAGCCCCTTGGCGATCCCGAAGTCGGTCACTTTCACGAATCCCCGCTCGTCGACGAGGATGTTCTGTGGCTTGATATCGCGGTGCACGAGGCCATGCTGGTGGGCGTAATCGAGCGCTGCGGCTACCTGGCGGACGATGTGGATGGCCTCGTCGAGCGAAAAGGGGGCATGCTCGAGGATGAGCTGCTTGAGCGTCTTGCCGGGAACGTACTCCATGACGATGTAGCGGGTACCGTCATCGCGCCCGACGTCGTAGACGCTCACGATGTTCGGGTGACTGAGACGGGCAGCTGCCTGCGCTTCGCGTTCGAAGCGCCGGAGGAAGCTTGCATCCGCTGCGAACTGGCCACGCAGCACTTTGATCGCGACAGGGCGATCGAGGACGAGATCGTAACCGCGATAGACTACGGCCATCCCGCCCTCACCGATCGGCTCGTCGAGTCGATAACGACCATTCAGGACGCGCGTTTGCACTCGGTTCGCCTCTCTTCGCTCTGGCGGACGCAGCGTTCGGGCCAGCTCCTCACTTACGGGCTTATCCTACTACGCACCTCCCGGTGCGTTCCGCGCTCTCAGGAATGGACTCGTGGGCTAGGGCCCCAGCCGTTGGCTCGTCTCTGTGGCAAGATGGAGCGCGAACGAGGCGGAGGGGACGGATCGATGGGACCCTCGATGCGTTGCCGGCTCGGCGAGGCGCTCACGGAACGAATCGGGAACACTCCGCTCTTCTGCTTGCAACGGCTCCCAGCAGAGTACGGGGTTGCCGAAGGTGTTCAGCTGCTCGTGAAAGCGGAGTGGTACAACCCCGGTGGCTCGGTGAAAGATCGCGCGGCCTACCGTATCGTGCAGGAAGCGTTTCGCTCGGGCGCACTCGGGAACGGAAAGCGCCTGCTTGATGCCACGTCGGGGAACACCGGTATCGCCTACGCGATGCTGGGGGCAGCGTGGGGATTCGGCGTGACGCTTGTCGTCCCGGCGAGTATCGGCGAGGAGCGACGGGCGATTCTCCAGGCCTACGGTGCTGAACTCATTTTCAGCGATCCGTACGAGGGGACCGACGGCGCGATCCGGCTGGCGCGCCAGCTGGCAGCTGAGCATCCCGATCTCTACTACTACGCCGACCAGTACAGTAACCCGGCGAACTGGCTGGCCCACTACGACGGAACTGGCGTCGAGATCCTGGAGCAGACCCGGGGGCAGGTGACGCATTTCGTCGCAGGCCTGGGAACGACCGGGACGATGATGGGGACGGGCCGTCGTCTCAAGGAGGCGAACCCGAGCGTCGTGCTGGTCGGTGTGCAACCGGACGATCCGTTCCATGGGCTCGAGGGGTTGAAGCACCTCCCGACCGCGCTGGTTCCAGCGATTTACGAGCCGTCGCTGATCGACCGGATGGAATTCGTTGATACCGAGGAAGCATACCGATTGGCACGCGAGCTGGCGCGGATCGAAGGGCTTCTGGTAGGGCCATCAGCGGCCGCGGCAGTCGTCGCGGCTTTGCGCGTCGCCCAGGAACTGGAACACGGGGTGATCGTCGCTATCTTGCCGGACAGTGGACTGAAGTACCTGAGCACGCCGCTCTGGCATCCGGATCGGATGTGAAGGCAGACTGGGTTGCGGAAGGAGTGAGACGATGGCTGTGACGATCTTGATTCCGGCACCGCTTCGGCGGTTCACCGAAGATCGGGCGTCGGTGCAGGTGGATGCCAGCACGGTCGGCGAGGCGCTGGCGAAGCTGGATGAACTCTATCCAGGCATTCGAGAACGCATCTGCGAGCCGGATGGCCGTGTCCGGCGCTTCGTGAGCGTCTTCGTCAACGGGAAAGACATTCGCTCGTTGCAGGGGATCGATACGCCCCTCAACGACGGGGACGAGGTCGGCATCATTCCAGCGATGGCAGGTGGGCAGTGATCCGCATTCCGCGCGCGCAGTACGAAGCCATCATCGTGCACGCCCGGCAGGAGGCGCCGCGCGAGGCCTGTGGTCTCGTCGCCGGCCACGGGGAACGAATCGAGCGGGTCTATCCGGTGGCCAATCGGGCCGAGCTCGCGGTGGAATTCTTCGCCGAGCGAGGGCTGATTCCACCGGGGCGTGACTACCGGCCGGACGCACCTGGGACGATCGCGGTGGAGCGCTTCTTTATGGATCCGGAGGAGCAGTTCCGCGTTCTCCGGGAGATCGAAGCCAGCGGGCTCGAGCATCTGGGCAGCTACCACTCGCATCCAGCGACCGAGGCCTATCCATCGCGGACGGACGTGGAGCTGGCTGCCTTCTGGCCCGGGATGCTCCTCATGATCTGCTCGCTGGCTGATCCGGATCGGCCGGTCGTGCGCGCGTTTCGTGTTGTCGATGGGCGCGTGCAGGAAGAATCGATCGTCATCGAGGAATAGGACAAGACGAGAAGCACAGCGGGCCGCGGTCTTCTCCGCGGCCCGTCCGTCTTGCGTGATGGCAAGAGCGCTAGTCGGCGACGCTCCGGCCGACCGGAAGGATGCAGCTCTGCTGGTAGTCGATCTCGCCGATCGTCTCCACGGTGAGCGTCGAGTTCGGCCCGCAGGCTGCGCACTCCGGATCGCGCTCGACGTGGAGTTCACGGAAGGTGGCCGACAACGCGTCGTACAGGAGGACACGGCCGACGAGCGGCTCACCGATGCCGAGCAGGAGCTTGATCGCTTCGGCCGCCTGCAGGACGCCGATCACACCCGGCAGCACGCCGAGGACACCGGCCTGGTCGCAGCTCGGTGCCAGTTCGGGCGGTGGCGGCTCGGGATAGAGGCAGCGGTAGCACGGTCCCTCGCCCGGCTTGTAGACCGTCACCTGACCGTCGAAGCGGAAAATGCTCCCATCGACGACCGGCTTGCCGAGCAGCACTGCCGCATCGTTGACTAGGTATCGCGTCGGGAAGTTGTCGGCACCGTTCACGATCACGTCGTAGTCGCGGATCACGTCGAGAATCGTCTGGCTACTGAGCCAGACATCGTGGGTGATGACCTTGACATCCGGGTTGAGCGCCTCGATCGCCTCGCGGGCCGACTCGGTCTTCGGTCGTCCGACGCGGTCGGTCGTATGAATGATCTGCCGCTGCAAGTTGCTGAGGTCGACGACGTCCGCATCGACGATGCCGATGGTCCCCACGCCTGCAGCGGCCAGGTACAGCGCTGCTGGCGAGCCGAGGCCTCCTGCTCCGATGATGAGCACCTTCGAGTCGAGCAGACGCGCCTGACCCTCCTCACCGACCTCCGGAATCAGGAAGTGCCGGCTGTAGCGCTGGAGCTGCTCGCGCGTCCACTGCCGCGGCGTCACGAACGGGTAACCAGCGTGCTTCCAGGCACTGAAGCCGCCGGCGACCGAGTAGACGTTCTGATACCCGAGCTCCTGAAGCGTCTTCGCCGCGAACGCCGAGCGAACCCCACCCGCGCAGTAGACATAGATGGGTGTCGACTTGTCCGGTACCTCCTCTTCGATGCGCAGCTCGAGGTAGCCGCGCGGAATGAAGATCGCGCCTGGAATGTACCCCTGCTCCCATTCCTCGCGCTCGCGCACGTCGACGATCACCGGCCGGCGCCCCGCACGCAGCTGCTCGTAGACCTGATGGACGTCGACCTCGCGGATCGCACGCTTGATTTCCTGAAAGAGCTGTTCGTATCGTCTCGCCATCGATCGATCCTCCGCGTTAGGCTCCTGCACTGGCGGGCAGTGCTGCCTGAGCCGACGGCACGATTGTACCCCAGAGGGGTACCGGATGGTAAGACGAAAAGGATGTGCGATGGAAGGGGATCGTGTCAACCGGGTGACCGATCATGCGTGCTTCGGCTGTGGCGAGCGGAATCCGATCGGCCTCAAGCTCGCCTTCTTCCGGCAGGGTGAGGTAGTCGAGGCGTCCTTCACACCGCGACCGGAGCACGAGGGGTACATCGGACTCGTCCACGGTGGGATTCTCGCGACACTGCTCGATGAGGCGATGAGCTGGGCGGTGATCAGCGCGACGGGGCGGCTGATGGTCACGGCTCGCATGGCGATCGCTTTTCGCCGACCGGTTGCGGTCGGCCAGCCATTGCGTGTCCGCGGCTGGGTCGAACAACAGGAGCGCCGGCTCGTGCGTGCCCGTGCGGAGGTCCGTGACGCTCTTGAAGGACACGTCCTCGCCGAAGCCGAAGGGACATTCCTCCGTGTTGCCGCAGAGCAGGAAAGGGCCTGGAGGGAACGGTACGTGCGGACAGCGCGCGAGGCGGGTACGTAAGGAGCTCCCCCATCGTCGGTTGCCAGGTGCGAGAACCGCTCAGGAGTCGACCTCGCGCAGCGCGAAGTTCGCTACCAGGAGTTCCCAATCGAGACGAAACGGCCTCGCGACGACCGGTCGCATGCCGGCTCGCTCCAGGTGGGCAGCGATCGCTTCTGCGTCGGCACGATGTCCGCACCAGGTGAAAATCGTCGGCCCGGCTCCGCTCGGCCAGGCCCAGCCTGCTCCGGCCGCCGCGAAGGCGTCGAGCGCGCGTTGCACTTCGCGGAACGCCAGGAGCGGGCGCACGAAAGCATTGCGGACGAGCGCTGGGTCGAGCCCGCGTCCAGCGCGCAGACGCTCGGCCTGGCTCAGCGTGGCTGAACCGTCGCTGTAGTCGGCAGGCGTGAGCGCCGCGTAGAGCTGTCGCGTCTTGCTGGCGAGCGTCAATCGCGGCACCACCAGGACGAAGAAACCAGCTGGTGGCGGGAGCGGCTCGAGCTCGGTTCCGCGCCCGCGCGCCAGGGCGGTTCCGCCGTCCAGGAAGAAGGGGACGTCGCTCCCGAGCTGATGTGCTATCTCTTCGACCAGGTGGCGTGGAACCCCGGCGCGCGCGACGATGCCCAGCAGCGTCCCAGCATCGCTCGATCCGCCGCCCAGTCCGGCTGCGAGTGGTATCCGCTTGCTGAGACGAAGGCGGGCCGCGAGTTCGATACCGTGCTGGCGGAGCAAACGCAGCGCGCGAGCGACGAGGTCGTCGCTGAGTGCAGCGGGTGATCGGTAGTCGCAGGCCTCAGCCGGCTCGAACTGCAGCTCGTCGCAGAGGTCGATCGTTTGCAGAATCGTCACGATATCGTGGTAACCATCCGGCCGTCGACCGAGTACCTCGAGGCCGAGGTTCAGCTTAGCCGGAGCGGGAACAGTGATCGGTACGCGAGGGAAGAGGAGCCAGCGCTTCACCGGAGTTCCTCGCGAAAGGCCTCGTACAGGCGTAGCCACTCGTCGAGCGTCAACGTTTCAGCACGCCGGTTCGGTGCGATGCCAGCGGCGATCAGGAGTGCCCGGACGCGTTCCTTGTCGAGTGCAAGTTCGCTGGCGAGTGCGTTCACCAGTTGCTTGCGCCGCTGTGCGAAGCCAGCCTGGACCAAGCGGAAGAAGCGTGGCCACTCCCCACGTGGCAAGGGTGGCTCTCGTCGTTCCAGGGTCACTACGGCGCTCTCGACCTTCGGTGGAGGGGTAAAGGCACCCGGCCCGACCCGGAAGGCGATGCGGGGGCGCGCGAAAAATTGGACGAGCACGCTCAAAAAGCTCATCCTCGGTGGGGTTGCGACCATCCGCTCGGCGACTTCGCGTTGCACCATCACCACGAGGCGCTCCGGCGGATGTTCGGCGGTCAGCAGCCGCTCGAGAATCGGTGTCGCCACATTGTACGGCAGGTTGGCGACGACGACGTACGGTTGCCGCTGGGTGATCGTAGCGAAGTCGACCCGCAGCGCATCGTCGTGCAGCACCTGGACGTTCGTGTCCTGAAAGCGCTCGGCCAAGTGCGCAGCGAGCTGGCGATCGAGTTCGATTGCAATCACCTGCCCGGCCTGGCGAGCCAGTTCCTCGGTCAGAATGCCGAGTCCGGGACCGATCTCGACGACGAGCGTGTCAGGTGCGAGTGCAGCGGTCGCGACGATGCGCTGGACGACCGAGCGGTCGTGCAGGAAGTGCTGACCGAGCGCCTTGCGCGGTCGGATACCGAGTTCCGCGAGGATGGCCCGCAGTTGACCGTGTGGGGTTCGCGCCGCAGGGCGGCTATCCAGGGAGTTCGGCGACGACGTCGACACCAGAACCCTCGTCTACGAAACCGATACGCCAGAGTGGTTCACCCGCTTGGCGGAATGCCTGCTCGAGCTGTGGCGCGCCGTCCGCAGGAGCCGTGAACAGGAGTCCGCCGGAGGTAACCGGATCGAAGAGGAGATCCCAGAGAACGGTCGGAATCCCCCGACTGCGTCGCACGACCGCTTCCGGCCCCTCGGCGTAGAACGCCCGGTTGCGCTGGGCACCGCCCGGCAAGCGGCCAGCGCGTGCGTACTGCTCCGCTCCGTCGATCACCGGCACGGCGCGGGCGGCGATCACCAGCCGCACACCGCTCTTGAGTGCCATTTCACTCGCGTGACCGGCCAGGCCGAATCCGGTCACATCGGTGCAGGCGCGGATCCCGTGCGCGACGAGCAGCTGACTCGCTGTCCGGTTGAGCCGGAGCATCCAGGCGATCGCCTGCTCGACGTGTTCCGGCTCGGCGACACCGGCCTTGAGCGCTGTCGTGATCGCCCCGGTGCCGATCGGCTTGGTGAGGTACACGAGTTCGCCCGGACGTGCGGCAGCCTTGGTGAGAATCCGGCGCGGATCGACGCGTCCAGTGACGACCAAGCCGTACTTGGGCTCGTCGTCGGTCACCGTATGGCCGCCGGCAATCACGACGCTGGCTTCGCGTGCCTTCTCGAGCCCACCGCGGAACACCTCCGTCAGCATGTCGAGCGGGAGATCGCTCGGCCAGGCAGCAATGTTGAGCGCCAGGAACGGCTCGCCGCCCATCGCGTAGACATCGCTGAGAGCGTTCGCAGCAGCGATCGCGCCGTAGGTGTAGGGATCGTCGACGACCGGCGGGAAGAAGTCGAGCGTCTGGACGAGCGCGAGCCCCTCGTCGATGAGGTAGACAGCGGCATCGTCGCTCGTCTGCAGTCCGACGAGCAACCGGGGATCGCTCTGGAACTCGAGCGGGCGCAGCACCTGCGCCAGTGCCGCCGGGGCGAGCTTTCCTGCTCAACCGGCGCAGCTGGCGAGCGCCGTCAACCGGATCTCTTCGCGTCGGTCGCTCATCGCTCTCCCTCGTCTCGAACGCCCAGGGCAATGGTACTTCCGAATAACGGTTGGCGGCGAGTTGCTTCCTCGGCGGGACTGCTATGCGACAATCCCGTCCGGAAAGGAGAAGGGCATGGCCGGGATTAGTACAGACGAGCTGGTCGCGATCGCGCTCGAGATGGCGGGGATGCGCCGGTTGCCGGCCGACAGCGAGGTGTACGTGCCCGGTCGCGAGATACAGCGGTTGCTGGTAGCGCTCGATGTCGGGGCGGCCGAGCTCCTGCTCGCCCGCGAGCTCGGCTGCGACGGTGTGCTCGCTCATCACCCGGCTGGTGGACGAGCCATCTTGCGGTTTCCCGAAGTGCTCACGCGGCACGTGGAGCTCATGGTCGAGCACGGCGTCGATCCTGCGGCGGCGAAGGCAGCACTGCAGCCGCTCGTCGCCCGTGCTGTGCTGCGGGCGCACGCGGCGAATTACGACCAGGTACCGGCGGTCGCTCGTGCGCTGGGCTTACCGTTCTTGAATCTCCATCTGCCGCTCGACGAGATCGGCCGGCGGATCATGGTGGAGACGATCGAGCAGTATCGCTCCCAGCTGGATCGCGAGTGCACCGTACAGGATGTCATCGATGCGCTGCGCACCCTGCCGGAATTCGCCGAGGCCGAGACGCCGATCATGGTGCCGGTGGGCGCGGTCGACCGACCGGCGCGCCGCATCGCGGTGGTGCACGGTGCGGGGACGAACGGTGGCGCGCCGGTGGCACAGGCCTACTTCGCGCACGGAGTCGACACTGTTATCTACCTGCATCTCGCTCCCGAGGAAGCCGAGCGCCTCCGCATCGAGCCAGCCGGTACCGTCATCGTGGTTGGTCACCTCGCCGGTGACCGGGTGGGTATCAACCGGTACCTAGCTGAAGTGACGCGGCGCGGCATCGAAGTTGTCCGGCTGGGCGTCTAACTGCCGAACACCCGGGCGATCCGGTCCAGCGCTCGTTCGAGCAGCTCGTCAGCCGTCGCGAAGCTGAGCCGGATGCAGCTCGCGCCGGACTCGCCGAAGGCATCGCCCGGCGTGACGCCAACGTGCGCCTCCTCGATGAGCTTCTGCGCCACTTCCTGGCCGGAGAGCCCGGTGCCGCTCACGTCCGGGAAGGCGTAGAAGGCTCCTTCCGGCAGCGGGCAATGGAAACCGGGAATCGCGTTGAGCCGTTCGGTCACGAACCGGCGTCGCCGATCCCAGGCAGCGACCATTTCGGCGATCGCGTCCTGGGGGCCTTCCAGCGCCGCGACACCGCCCCACTGCGCGAACGAGGTCGCGCAGGTGGCCGAGTGGCTGTGTACCTTCATGATCTGCTTGATCAGCGGTGCCGGCCCGGCCACGTACCCGAGGCGCCAACCTGTCATCGCGTAGGCCTTGGAGAACCCGTTCACGGTGAGCGTGCGCTCGGCCATGCCCGGGAAGGCGGCGAGACTCAGATGCTCGCGGCCGTCATAGATGATCTTCTCGTAGATCTCGTCGGAAATGACGAGCAGGTCATGCTCGCGCGCCACGGCAACGATCGTTTCCGCTTCCTCGCGCGTCAACACCCGACCGGTCGGGTTGTTCGGGCTGTTGACGATCATGACCCGCGTCTGCGGGGTGAGCACGGCCTCGATCGCCTCGCGCGTGATACGGTAGTTGTCCTTCGGCTGCAGCGGCACGTGGAGGCAGCGTGCCCCGGCCATGATCACCATCGGCTCGTAGGAGACCCAGCCTGGGTCGAACATGAGGACATCGTCGCCAGGGCCGACGAGCGCCAGGATCGAGACGAACAGTGCAGCCTTACCACCCGGAGTGACGATGATCTCGTCCGGAGTGACCTGGATGCTGTTCTCGACCTGGAGCTTGCGCGCGATGGCACGACGCAGTTCGGGAATACCGGCACTGGCGACGTAATGCGTCTCACCGCGGAACATCGCGTCGGCAGCAGCCTGACAGATATGCTTGGGGGTGGGAAAGTCCGGGTCGCCGCCGCCGAGATCGATCACGTCGATCCCCTGCTGGCGCAGGGCGCGAGCGCGGTCACTCACGGCGAGCGTCGGCGAAGGGCGCAACTGGCGGACTCGCTCGGCGACATGGTACTGCAGCACGGTTCCTCCTCTCCGCAGGCATCCGCTCCGTTCGTGCCGATTATGCCGCCAGCGGACGTTCACCGTCCTGACATGACTCGGCGCAAACAGTCATCGTTGACCCCTTGAAAAGTGGTGCGAGTGTGAGTACGATACTTGGCGGTTAGCACTCTCGGTGTCCGAGTGCTAACCAGTCGGACAGGGAGACCGCTAAGCGACGCGGAGGAGGGACGGACATGACGGCAACGGCGACCAAAATCCGGCCGCTGGGTGATCGGGTCGTGGTGAAGCCGATCCAGAAGGAAGAGGTCACCAAGAGTGGGATCGTGCTTCCGGATACAGCGAAGGAGAAGCCGCAGCGAGGACAGGTCGTCGCGGTCGGGCCGGGCCGGCTGACGGACGACGGCAAGCGCCTGCCGATGGAGGTGAAGGTGGGCGACGAGGTGTTGTTCGCCAAGTATGCCGGCACCGAGCTCAAGATCGACGACGAGGAATATCTGATCCTGAGCGAGAAGGATATCCTGGCGATTTTGGCCGAATGAGACCCTTCGTTCGTGCGGTGAATGGTGGAGCGTTCGGAACAGGAGGGGAACCATGCCGGCGAAGATGATCCGCTTCCACGAGCAGGCACGGCAGTCGTTGAAAGAAGGCGTCGATGTCCTCGCGAATGCGGTGAAGACGACGCTCGGACCGAAGGGGCGCAACGTCGCGCTGGACAAGAAGTACGGCGCTCCGACGGTCAGCCATGACGGGGTGACGGTCGCAAAGGAGATCGAGCTCGAGGATCCGTTCGCCAACATGGGTGCGCAGCTCCTGAAGGAGGCTGCGACCAAGACCAACGACGTGGCCGGTGACGGGACGACGACGGCGACGGTGCTGGCCCAGGCGATCGTCCACGAGGGACTCCGCAACGTCGCAGCGGGTGCCAACCCGATGCTGCTCAAGCGCGGTATCGAGATGGCGACCAAGGCCGTCGTCGAGCGACTGAAGTCGATGGCCAAGGAGGTCCGCGGTCGCGAGGATATCGCGCACGTGGCGACGATCTCGGCGGCTGACCCGGAGATCGGGAACCTGATCGCCGAGGTCATGGAGAAGGTCGGTAAGGACGGTGTCATCACCGTCGAGGAGTCGAAGGGGCTGGCCTTCGAGGTCGAGTACACCGAGGGTATGGAGATCGACCGCGGCTACATCTCCCCGTACTTCGTCACCAACCCCGAGCGCATGGAGGCCGTGGTCGAGGAGCCGTTCATCCTCATCACCGACAAGAAGGTCTCCGCGGTTTCCGACATCCTGCCGATCCTCGAGAAGGTCCTCCAGGTCAGCAAGAACTTCGTGATCATCGCGGAGGACGTCGAGGGCGAAGCGCTGGCGACGCTGGTCGTCAACAAGCTGCGCGGAACGCTCAATGCGCTGGCGGTCAAGGCGCCGGGCTTCGGTGATCGCCGCAAGGAGATGCTCCGCGACATCGCCATCCTGACCGGTGGTACGGTGATCTCCGAGGAGCTCGGCCGCAAGCTCGAAACCGCGCGGCTCGAGGACCTCGGTCGGGCTCGCCGCGTCGTCGCGACCAAGGACAAGACGACGATCGTCGAAGGGTACGGTCGCGAGGAGGACATCAAGGCGCGGATCGAGCAGATCAAGGCCCAGATCGAGCAGACGACCAGCGATTTCGATCGCGAGAAGCTGCAGGAGCGGCTGGCCAAGCTGGCTGGTGGTGTCGCCGTCATCAAGGTCGGTGCGGCGACCGAGGTCGAGCTGAAGGAGAAGAAGCACCGCGTCGAGGACGCGCTCAGCGCGACCCGCGCGGCGGTCGAAGAGGGTATCGTGCCGGGTGGTGGTGTGGCGCTCCTCAACGCGATCTCCGCGCTCGACGAGGTCCAGGCCGAGGGTGACATCAAGACCGGCGTGATGATCGTCAAGCGGGCGTTGGAGGAGCCGCTTCGCGGCATCGTCGAGAACGCGGGCCTCGACGGCTCGGTGGTGATCGAGACGGTGCGGCGGCTCCAGAAGGAGAAGAACAACCCGAACATCGGGTACGACGTCATCCGCGAGGAGTACGGCGACCTCCTCGAGTGGGGCGTCATCGACCCGGTGAAGGTGACCCGCTCGGCGGTCGAGAACGCGGCGTCGGTGGCGGCGATGATCCTCACCACCGAGGCGCTGATCACCGAGAAGCCGGAGAAGGAGAAGACACCGGCGCCGAGCATGGAGTACTGATCGTCCTTCGGTGCGGGCGGACCGGGGATGCTGCCCAGCATCCCCGGTTCTTTTTTGTCTCCTCGCGCTGACGCGGCGAGTACACTGCAGCGGGTTACAGCGCGGCGCGCGCCTCGCGGACGATGGAGTGACATGGACGGGAAGAGCCTCCGCGTTCTCCGCGTCGGACTGTTCGACCGGAACTACCCGCGGAACCGCACCACTGCAGCTGCGCTGCGGGCAGCCGGTGCGGAGATCACCGACCTGCACGCACCGGTGCTCGAGTCGATCCGGGACCGGCTGCGGCCCGCGCGAGCGACGCGGGCACTCGCGCAGCTGGGCCAGCGGATCGTTGCTGGGGAAGCTGGGCTGGTGGTGCGTGCGGCACCAGCTCTCGCGAAGACCGATATCGTGCTGATCGGGTATCCCGGTCAGTGGGATGCTGTGTTCTGGTCGCCCCTGGCCCGGCGGGCCGGCTGCACCGTCGTCTTCGATCCGCTCGTGACGCTCACGGAGACGTTCGTCGAGGATCGAGCGCTTCTCGCGCCGGGCTCCTGGCAGGCGCGAATCCTGCGCTGGCTCGACCAGCGCGCCTTCCGCGCCGCGGACGTGGTACTGGCCGATACGCCCCAGCAAGCGGCGTACTGGGCAGCACTGGCGGGGATCCCGCTCGATCGCCTGTTGATCCTCCCCGTCGGCGCCGACGAGGAGCTGTTCACCGCTCCTGTGACGTCCCAGGCTCCGCGCGAGGAGCCGGACTGCCTGCGTGTGCTCTTCTACGGCACGTACAGCCCGCTGCACGGTGCCGAAACGATCGTCGCTGCGCTACACCGGCTGGAACGGGCGAGCGAGCGGGTGGCGCTGGTCATGATCGGGACCGGACAGTGCGAAGCGGTGGTGCGGCAACGTGCTGCGAAACTGGGGCTCGAGGGTGTCACGTTCATCCAGTGGGTACCTGAGGAGGAGCTCCCTCGCTGGATCGCCTGGGCCGATGTGGTCCTCGGAATCTTCGGTTCGACGGCGAAGGCGGCTCGGGTGGTGCCGAACAAGGTGTACCAGGCCATGGCGATGGGAGCAGCGATCGTCACTCGTGACAGTCCAGCGTTGCGCTGGCTGGCTGGCGGGGAACCGTGTGCTGTCCTGGTGCCGCCGGGCGATGCCGATGCCCTGGCTGCGGCCCTGCGGTCGCTTCGCGATCCGTCGCGGCGTCTGCAGCTCGGTGAAACAGCGCGCCGGGTGTTCGAGCGGGTCGCGTCGACGCCGGCACGCGCACAGGCACTCCAGCCGCTGCTGGAACGGGTCGAGCGCCGATGGCGCAACCTCGGGAGGCGCATTCGGTGAGGACCGAGCGGTTCCGGTCTCCAGCCTGGCGGTTGCTTGCTGGTATCGTGCTCCTCGCTCTCGTGCTCTGGCGGCTCGGACCGGCCGAGGTGCTGCGGGCTACCGGTGCCATGTCGGTCGACGTACTCGTGCCTGCTCTGCTCCTCGCGATGCTGCCGCCGCTCTGCCACGCCTGGCGCTGGCATCGTCTGCTGGAGACCGTCCAGCAGCGTATCCCGTTTCTCGACGCCATCCGCGTGACTGTGGCAGCCTCCACAGCGAACTACCTGCTCCCCGCTTTCGGCTGGGCACCAGCGAAGGTGGTCACCTCCCGGCGCTGGCTCGGCATCGGCGTGGAGCGCTCCTTGCCTACTCTGGTAATCGAGCAGGCCCTCGACCTGGGCGTGCTCGCCTTTTGTGCCGCGATCGGGCTTTGGCGCTCCGGCTCGGTGCCGCGAGCACTGGTAGGCGCATCGTTCTTTCGTGAGCGTTCCGTACTCGGTATCCTGGTGCTGGCCGGCGTTGCCGGTGCGGTGCTAGTTGCGGCTCTTTCTGCGCGGGTTCGGAGGTTCGGCCGCAAAGTGATGACGAGCGGTCAGCGCATCGTACGAGTGGCCTGGCGCGACCCGGTGGTCTGGTCGAGCACCAGCGGCCGCTGGGGCGCCGAGCTGCTGCTGCTGGCTCTTCTGGTGCACGCCGCGCAGCTGCCCTTCGGTTGGGGCGATCTCTTGGTGTTGCTCGGTGCTCCGGGGATCGTCGGTGCGCTCTCGCCGATCCCAGGCGGGCTCGGCGTCCGTGAAGCGACCGGCGTTCTCCTGGCGGGCTGGCTCGCATGGGATCCGCCCACCGTGGGAGCCGTGCTGGCCTGGCAGCGAGTCATGACCGTGCTCGGCCTGGGGCTCGTCGGGGTGGGCACGAGTCTGGTGCGGAGAGCGCAGTCGTGAAACTGAGATTCGATCTCCTGTCGCAATGGCGGGCGACGTCGTCCGATCCGGTGCTCGTGGCGATCTGGGGTACCGGATTGGTGATCCGTCTGCTCTTCATGCCGATCACGTTCCATTCGGATCTCTACCAAATTTACTCCCGTGCTGCCTTCGCGGTGGCGAGCGGCGATTGGTTCGCCTGGAACGCTCAGCTCCTCGCCCAGGTGGTACACAATCTCTGGTTCATGCTCGTTCGCCTGCTGTTGCCAGCTCAGGATGGTATCTGGTCGCCGACAGCTGGCGTTGCTGGTATCGGGGCGCAGCCAGCGGATATCGAGCGGTTCCTGGCCTATCCCTTGCTGGCTCGCGCGCTCGTCTTGCTCAAACTGCCCTACCTGCTCGGCGATGCGTTGACCGGTTGGTGCCTGCTCCGTCTGGCACCGGGTGTATCACGCCGCTGGCTTCTCGCCCTGTGGTGGTTGAACCCCATCGTGATTTACACGAGCGCGCTCTTCGGTCGGCACGATACGCTCTGGATCGCGTTGCTGGTCGCCGGGTGCCTCGCGGCGACGCACGAGCGCCGCTGGCTCGGTTTCGTCCTGAGCGCGCTCGCAGCGATCGCGCGGTTCTTCCCCGCATTCGTGTTGCCGTTCTACATCGTCTCGGTGCGTCGCGGGTGGCGGCAGGTGGTCGTCGGGCTGGGAGCGCTGGTTTTCGCCTGGTTCGTCGTCGACACCGCCGTCGTTTTCCTGCGCGGCGTCAGTCCGACGCTGACCTTGCTCGGCGATTACCCACACGTCCGGTATCTGGTGGCGCTCGCCGTGCCGGTCGGTGACGACATACCGCTGGCAGTCTTCCCACTGGTCTACGTTTTCGCTCTCTGCTATTGGATTTCCCGGGCGCCGTCCGGCGTCGATGCGTACCGGGCGGCGGCAGGCGCCCTGTTGTGCGCTATCGTCGCCCTGACCCCTGTCCATCCGCAATACGTCGTGTGGGCGCTGCCGTTCGCTGTCCCGACGCTGGCGCGGGATGGAATCGGTCGCACGATAGCGGCAGTTCAGGCAGGCTTGTTTTTCGTATGGTTGCTCCGGTGGGGTGCCAGCGTCACGACCGGCCTGTTCCTGCCGCTGGGATCCTCGGTCGTCGAGGCGTTGCCCGATCCCCAGCTCGTGGCGGCTGCGTTGGTACCGCCGGCTGTGTGGCAACCGGTCGTGCGCGCGGCGTTCACCGCTGTGACGCTCTGGATCGGCTGGTCGGTCGTCGAGGACGGTCTCCTTCGCCGGGGTGCTCGTCAGCCGCAGCGAGCCGAGCTGGTCGGAGAGCTGCGATGAAGGGCCGCTGGGCGTATGCATTGCTGCTGGCTACCGCGATCCTCGCGAGCGGCTGTCGCGTACCGCAGGCGCTCGTCTCCTCGTTGCCGCCGACGGCCAGCACCGTGACCGTGCGGACGAGGCTCGAGCAGCCGTTCTACTCGGCAGCCGATGGCCTCACAGCAGTCGCACTGCGCCTGAATCTGCCGAGCAGCTTCGGGCCGAACGAGCGACCGTCGCTCGGCGGAGGCGGGATCCTCCGGGTCACCTACGCGCCGGACGCCGATCCACGGTACCCGGATAGCGATTTCTTCGCCTGGCCAGCGAACCAGGACTGGATCGGTGAGCTCGTACCGGGCCGGATCGTCGAGCAGAGGTTCCTCTCGCGGTATCCCGGTCTGGACGGCATTACGGTGCGTGTGGGTACGTATGGGGCGGATGTGGGCACCGGGCTGGGACGCCTGCGCGACGATGTGACGGCGATCGTGCGGGAGGCTCCGATCGCCGGACGCGAGATCGCGAGTCTCGCTGGCGGGGGCCCGGTCGAGGTGCTGGGGAGCCGGGAAGGCTGGATTCGCGTGCGCCTCGCCGACGGTCGCGTCGGTTACGTGGATCGGAGCGCGTTCGCCAGCTTGCCCGAACCGACGAGACGCAATGACGGTGAACTCCTGTTGCGTCTCTACGACGAGCGAACGGGCCAGCTGCTGCGCGAGGCGCGGCTGGCTGTACGCGACCTCCACGACGAGAGTCACGTGACGTTCCGGTTCGACCCGATCCCGGATTCCTATCAGGTCACCTACCGGTTCACGATCGAGGCGATCGGTTCGGCGCCCGGTCGTGCCGTCACGCTGTGGGGCGATCCGGCGAGCGGTACGCTCGTCTTCCGCCCGAGCTATGCAGCAACCGTGCTAGCCGAAGCGCCGCTGGATGCCGGTCGCTGGTCGGGGGTGGAGGGTACGCTTGAAGTCCGCTTTCCTCCGATCCGACCGACGCGCGACACCTATCTCCGGCTCGTCATCGAAGCGGGCGACCGGCCGCTCATCGTGCACTGGTCGAACGTGCGACCGCCTGGGAATCTGCCGCTCGTCAGTCAGGACGATCCCGGTATCTGGGGCGGCGTGGTATTCAATGCCCAGTACGCCCAGGAGGTGCCGCTCCTGGGACTCGGGCGTGCTGCGCTGGTCGGCGCTGCTCGACTCGCCGTGCGCGACGTGCCGCTGCTCGTGGCCTACGGCGTCGTCGTAGGTGCCGTGCTGGCTACCGCTGTCTGGAGCTGGAGGCGCAGTGGTCGTCGAACGGTCGCGTCGTGAGTGCGTCCTGTGTGGGGCACCATTCACCGGACGAAGCTTCCTGTGTCCGACGTGTAGCGCACGCTACCGTTCCCAGCGTCCGGATCGTGTCCTCCGCCGCCGCTTCTACGAGGCGGTCGACCGGCACTACCCGGAGTGGGCGAACACGTACGGCAGCTACAACCCGCCGGTCGGCCTGCTTCGCGTGCTCGATCGTCTGCCGCGTTCGCTCCGGATTCTCGAGCTCGGTTGCGGGGGTGGGGCGTTGTTGCGTGACCTCGCTGCCCGTGGATTTACCCGGCTCGTCGGACTGGATCTGGCACGAACGGCGCTCGCAGAGGCGCAACGACAGGGGACGCCGGCTCGCCTCGTTCTGGCCGACGCCGAACGCCTGCCGTTCGCTGCGGAGTCGTTCGACATCGTCATCGCAGCCGATCTCATCGAGCATGTCGACGACCTCGATGCTCATGTCGCTGAGGTTGCGCGCGTGCTCCGGCCAAGGGGCGCGTATCTTCTCAAGACTCCGAATCGTCCGTTGGCTGAGCTGTATTACCGGCTAGCTGGGTTAGACGACTACCCGTTCTGGCACCCGTCGATGCTCTCGCCAGGCGAGCTCCGGACGTTGCTGGCTCGTCACGGCTTTCTGGTGCGCTTCGTCGCGCAGCCGCGTTTGACACCAGCACAGTTGCGCAAGCTACCGACACGGCTTCTTCGTGCGCTCGGTGCACACTTGCCCGTCGGATGGCTCCCCGTCGTGCTCCGTCCCCACGTCGAGGTAGTGGCGACGCGTCGACTGCACGGATAAGCGCGGCGCCTCCTTCCGCTCTGGGGCACAATAGAGCTACGCGTGCCCGGAGAGTGCCGAATCATGCGGACGATCCCTTGGTTCTGGGTGGCTCTGCTGGTGTTCCTCGGCGTTGGCTGTATCGGCGCACAGCCATTGGGCGGCCCGGTCGGTCTGCGCGTGCCCGCGGCAGCCACGCCGACACCGACCTTCCCGCTCGAGGTTCCGGTCGAGTCCGAGCGGGTGCCGCCACTGTTCGGTGCGCCGACGAGCGTCCCGACACTGGCCGAAACCGTGTACCGTGACGATGTCGACGTGCGTGCGCTGTACCGTGATCTCGCGGCCTACGTCGACCAACCGCTGCGTTACCGCGGGACGGTTTGGACGGTCATCGAGCAGAATACGCTGCTGTTCGTGCAGATCCGCGTGCCGTACGGTCCTGGTGTCGACGAGTGGCGCGCGATCGTCGTCCTGTTTCCGACCTATCGGATTCCGATAGAGCGCTCGGTGCTGCGTGAGGGGGTGACGGTCATCGTCTGGGGGCGTCCGCGAACGATGCTCCGGTTCACGGACGCCGATGGCCGCGAAGCGGAGCAACCGCTTCTGCTCGGCGATCGCATCGAGGTGGTCAAATGAGAAACGCCCCGCCTCGGCGGGGCGTTCGTGCGTGGCGCATACGGGATTCGAACCCGTGATCTCCGCCTTGAGAGGGCGGTGTCCTTGGCCGCTAGACGAATGCGCCGCGGCACTGCGGACAGTATAGCAGGTCTCCTCCTCCGCTGTCCAGTCGCGGGATACCAGCATGGTCGGGCCAGCCACTCGTCGTTCGCTGAGTGGTAGGCGACTGCGGGGATACCTACGCGGGCACGACCGGCGTTTCGTTTGCACCGGACACTTCCGCGACTGTTCGAGCGAAACGTGCCGGATCGTCGACGGCCACATGGATGCGGCGTACTGGCGCGAATGGTCTGAGGAAGCGGTACGCGCAGACCGGGTGGACGAGTTCGAGGAGGACGTCCGTGTGTCCGCCGACCGCGAGCCACGCCGTGTCACCGCGGACGATGAGGCCGTCACGTCCACTGGGAGCTCGCGCGCTCTGGATGACGACCGAGTGCACGGTGTCCAGTGGGACGGGCACCTCGTGGAGGTACAGCCAGCGGAGAACCAGCGTATGGTTGGCGATCTCGTGCGGATGAACGCGGAGGCTCGCCCAGAGTGCGAGCAGCCAAAGGAGGGCATAGAGCGATATGGCTGCCAGGAGCCAGCGTGCCCAGGTCCAGGGAAGCAGGACGTGGAAGAGCAGGAGTTCCCCCGGCGTCGTCAGGAGAACGACGAGCAGGAGAAGACCGAGCATCGAACGCTTGCGGTAGGTGAATGACCGGGCTGGAGCCGGAAAGCGGTGCAGCAACCATCGTGCCAGAGTGCCGACGGTACGCAGCTCCAGCACGATGAACCGGGCCAGCTGATCGGGCAGCAGTGCGGACAATGCGGCGAGAATCGCTGCACTCCATGACTGGTCGCTGCGGCGGGTCTCACGCAGCGCACGGGTGAGGAGTACGAGACCGAGTAGCAGAGCAGCAGCTTCGAGCAGTCCAACGAGGACGAGAGCGGCACCGGCCTCGAGGACACCGGTGACGGCGAGGAGGCCGCTCGCGACGACGAGGACCCAGAGGGCTCGCTTGAACCAGTGCAGGGGGATGCAGCACGGTGCGGGTGTTGCACGCGGCCGAGCCGTTCTGGAGCAGTTGTTTTTGTTTGGGTGGTCGTGCACGACGCGAACCTCCCGTCACCAGTGTCTGTCCAGCTATGGCTGGAGCGTGCTGGCGCAGGTTCACTTGCGCTGCATTGGGACAAAGCCTCCTAGGCCTGAAACTGCGCCGGTTTGACGGTGCTTCGTTCTCTCGACTATACTCCGCCGGAGCCGAGTGGAATGAGGATCGACACGCCGTTTCGCAACCAGGTTCTACACGGTGAATGGACGAGAGGGAATCCGTGAGTACACTGGCAGAGCGATTACTCGCTGATCTTCAAGAAGCTGTTCGCACCGGCGATGTCACCAGGCGCGAGGTGATCCGGTTCCTGCGCGCCGAGATCAAGAACCGGGAGATCGACAAGGGGCGGCCGTTGACGGACGATGAAATCGTCGAGGTGATTCGCCGCCAGATCAAGATGCGGCGCGAGGCGATCGAGCAATTCAGGCAAGGCGGGCGGCAGGACCTGGTCGAGCGCGAGGAAGCGCAGATCAGGGTCCTCGAATCCTACCTGCCGCAGCAGCTCTCGCCCGAAGAATTGCTCGAGCTGGCCCGAGCTGTGGTTCGAGAAGTCGGTGCGACTGGTCCGCGCGACATGGGGCGGGTGATGCCGGTCCTGCGCGAGCGGGTCGGCCCGCGCGCCGAAGGGCGAGCCATCGCCGAAGCGGCGCAGCGGGCTCTGGCCGAGGTGGCTGACGCGGCGCGGTGACATCGTGATCGACCGGGGGTGGCGAGCGGCTGTGCTTTCGCTTCTACGTAGACGGCGTGACTCCTTCACCGCAATCTCGCTCCCGCCCGATCAGCGTGCTCGCGCGTTTCTGCTCTGGCTCGGCGTTATCGTGCTGTTGTGGCTCCCGATCGCCGTGCTGGTATACGGGGTCTGGGAGGCGAGCGGGGTCACGCTGCGTCCCGGGCAGATCGCTGATCGGACGATCAAGGCTCCCTATACGGCGACGTTCGAATCGCAGCTGCTGACCCAGCAAGCCCGGCAGGAGGCGTACGACGATGCCCGCAACATCGTGTTCGTTCGCGATCCGTCGGTCGAGGCCGCGCAGCTCGATGCATTGAATCGGCTGCTCTCGCAGATCGAGGCGATCCGCTCGCAGCGCGGCACTGATCTCCAAGCTGCGACGCAACAAGCACAGGCTGCTCTGGAAGGGCTGAGCGCGGAGGACGCGCAGCTACTCGTCAGCCTCTCCGATGCGAGCTGGGGACGGATCGAGGGGGAAGCTCGTCGCCTGCTGTCGGCTGTTCTGGCGGAAGATGTCCGCTCCGACAACGTCGCGCAGATCAAGGAGCAACTGCCCGATCGCGTGTCCTTAGAGCTGACCGCGGTCGAGCGGCGGCTCGTCGTCGCGCTGGTGCGGCCATTCATCCGGCCGAACGTGCGCATCGACGAGGAGGCGACGCGGGCAGCACGCGAGACGGCGGCACAAGCGGTGCCGCCGGTCATGGTTACCGTGCAGGAGGGTCAGGCGATCGTCCGTGACGGGGATCCGGTGACGCCGGAGGCACTGGAGAAGCTCGAGTACTTCGGGCTGCTCTCGCCGCGTGAGTCCTGGCCGGAGTTCCTCGGCCTGCTCGCTCTCCTGGCACTGTGGTCGGCTGCCTTCGTGGTGGCGCTGTACCGCTCGATGCAGCACACGCGCCAGACTCGCCAGCTCTTGCTGATCGTCAGTTTGGTGGTGCTGACGGTCCTCGCTGGTCGGTTGGTCATCGTCATACCGGAACTCCGCTACGCATTCCCGGTTGCGGGCACAGTGATGCTGCTGGCGGTGCTGCTCGATTTCCGGACGGCGACGCTCGCCAGCTGGTTCCTGGCACTGGCGTTGGGCATCCTCGACGACTTTTCGCTCTTGACCGCGCTGGTCGCCGGTTTCGCCGGACTGGCCGGCGCGGCGGTCGTCTGGCGTGCCGAGCGGACGATGACGTTTTTGTGGGGTGGCGCTGCCGTCGCCGTGACGACCGCAGCGACCTCGCTGGCTGGTTTGTTCGCACTCGGCGAAACGGTGGTGGATCTCCCGCTCGCCGGGATGGTGCTGGTGCAAAGCGGGATCAACGGAGTCCTCTCGTCGAGTCTCTGTTTCCTCTCGTTCAGCTTGCTGGGACGGCTCCTGGGCATCACGACGCATCTCCAGCTGCTCGAGCTGGCTCATCCGACCCAGCCGCTCCTGGCACGGCTGGCGCGCGAGGCACCGGGCACCTACCACCACAGCCTGGTGGTCGGCAACCTGGCCGAAGCAGCAGCCGAAGCGGTCGGCGCTGACCCGCTCCTGACACGGGTAGCGGTGCTGTACCACGATATCGGCAAAGTGCTGCACCCGGAACTCTACGTGGAAAACCAGGCGAACCGCGTGAACGTGCACGATGTACTCGACCCGGTCACGAGCGCTCGCCTCATCAAGGAGCACGTCACCGAGGGCGTGAAGCTCGCCAAGCGCGCGCGCCTGCCCAAGCCGATCGTCGACATCATCCAGCAGCACCACGGTACGACCCTGATCAAGTACTTTTACGCCAAGGCGAAGGAGATGGGGCTGCCGGTCGAAGAGGCGGAGTTCCGGTATCCGGGACCGCGACCGCAGTCCAAGGAGGCAGCGATCGTGATGCTGGCCGACAGCGTCGAGGCTGCCGTCCGGGCAGCAGCACAAGCGGGGAAACTGTACGATCCGAACGACCCGCACGCGACCTCGCGGCGCTTGGCCGAAATCGTCGATCGGGTGATTCGTGAGCGCCTCGAGGATGGTCAGCTGGACGAGTCCGACTTGACGCTGCGACAGATCAGTGAAATCCGCCAGGTCTTCCTCTCGTTGCTCGAGGGCGTCTACCATCCGCGTGTCGAGTATCCGGAAGTCGCCCGCGAGCCCGTCGTGACACCGATCGACGAGCGAGCGGCGGCAGAAGCATGAGTCGCTCGCGCCTCCGGGTGAGCGTCCGGATCAGCGAGGGGCTCGGGCGGCCGGTCGCTGTGCGGCGCTTGGCCGATCTCTTGCGCTACGCTGCCGAGCGTGAAGGAGCGAGCGGTGCGGTGAGCGTCTGGATCTGCCGCGACGACGAGATTGCAGAGCTGCACGAGCGATTCCAGGGCGTACCGGGGCCGACCGATGTGATGAGCTTCCCAGGCGATCCGCCGTACCTCGGTGACATCGCCGTCTCGGCCGAGACAGCGGCCGAGCAGGCGCGCGAAGCTGGACACTCGGTCGGGAGGGAGATCGCCTTCCTGGCGCTGCACGGGTTCTTGCATCTCGTCGGCTACGACGATCTCAGCGAGCCCGAACGGGCGCGTATGCTCGCGCGACAGGAGGAGTTGCTCCGTGCCTTCGAAGCGGAACGACCAGGCGCCTGGGAGCCGAAAGCGCGTCAGTCTCGTTCTCACCGTGAAGAATGAAGCCCCCTCGTTGCCGGACCTGCTCGCCTCGCTCGCACGGCAGACGCGGCAGCCGGACGAGATCGTGGTCGTCGACGGGGGTTCGCAGGACGACACGGTGGCGCTGCTCGAATGCTGGCGGAATCGTCTCCCGCTCCGGATCATCGTCATGCCGGGTGCGACGATCGCCGAGGGACGCAACCGGGCGATCGCTGAAGCGAGGGGTGAGATCGTCGCGGTCACCGATGGCGGTGTCGTCCTGGAGCCGGATTGGCTCGAACGGCTGGTCGCACCGTTCGAGGGAGACGAGCCGCCCGATGTCGTGAGCGGCTTCTTCGTGGCCGATCCGCGCTCACCGGTCGAGCTGGCACTGGCAGTCACGACGCTGCCAGACGCGGGCGAGATCGATCCTGCACGCTTCCTTCCCTCGAGCCGATCGGTGGCCTTTCGGCGCAGTCTCTTTCTGGCGGGCCTCCGCTATCCGGAGTGGCTCGACTACTGCGAGGACGTGGTGTTCGACTTGCGCCTCCAGCGTGCCGGTGCGCGCTTCCGCTTCGAGCCGCGGGCCATCGTCCGCTACCGCCCGCGACCGACGCTCACGGCCTTCGCGCTGCAGTACTTCCGGTACGCGCGGGGAGACGGGAAAGCAGGGCTCTTCGCGGCCCGGCATGCCGTTCGCTTTGCGACTTACTGCGTCTTTCTTCCCCTGGTCGTCTGGCTCCGCCGCTGGTGGCTCTTCCTGCTGGCTGGGCTCGGTGCCGCCGCCTACCTGCGACGGCCCTACCGGCGACTCTGGAGACGGCGAGCCGACTTCCCGCTCGGCTGGACGGCACGTGCGGCAGTGCTGATCCCGCTGGTTCGGCTGATCGGTGACGGCGCGAAACTCGCGGGCTATCCGGTCGGACTGCTCTGGCGTGCCCGACGGTACGGGCTTAGGCGGACGTGGTGGTCGATCCCCGAGCGGGTGCCGCTGCCTCCCGCAGTGCGAACAGGAAGAACTCCGCAGCCCACAGCGTCACGCGACGGCGGAACTCCTGCGGATGCGTGATGAGCGTGTGCTCCCGCTCGCTCGCTCCCTGTGGCGTCAGCAGGACGAATACGGCCTCGCCGGGCGTCCGGTCGACCGTCTCGCTCGCTCCGAACCGTACCGCGATGACGCCCGCGCAGTCGGCGCCGGTCGCCGCGCGGGCGGCCTGAGCCGACTGGTGCGCGTGTTCGCGCAGCGATGGGCCGGTCGGGAGCGGTTCGGGTACCACGAGAGCCTGTCGAAGGCAGTGGGAGGCGGCTGGTTCCTCGGCGAGGAGGGCCGTGAACCGTCCGCCGTTTCCTTGCTCGACGAGCGCCAAACTCCAGCTGGCTGCAGCCAATGGTTCCAGGATCGCTGCGCCGAGCGTCGTGTCGTCCGTGCCGTAGACGTGCTGACCGAGGCGCTGATGGATTTCCCGTTCTGTCTCGGCCAGGAGCTGGCGCGCTGTCGCCTCGTCGTCGGCCTGCACGCTGATGCGGATGTGGACACCGTCGTCCTTGGCGTAGGTAGCCACGCGCGGCATGTTGCGCGTGATCAGGTCGTGCAGCCGGTCTTCGACCAGCGATTCCCCCAAGCCGATCGTCCTGATCGTGCGGAAGCGGATCACCCCGCCACCGAGTAATGGGAGCAGGCGAGGCACGACCTGCTCGCGCCACATCCGCATCATCTCGCGCGGGACGCCGGGCATGCTGACGATCACGTGCTGGTCGCGCTGAACGAACCAGCCGGGCGCGGTACCGATCGGGTTGGGGAGCGGTTCGCAGGAGGGGATGCGGTAGGCCTGCTTGACGTTCCGCTCCGGCATGACCAGCCCGCGGGCAGCGAAGAAGGCGCGGATCCGCTCGGCGAGTTCCGGGTCGACCGTCAGCGGTTCGCCGAGGAGCGTCGCGATCGCTTCGCGGGTGAGGTCGTCCTCGGTTGGCCCGATCCCGCCGGTCGTGACGATCAGGGTCGCATCCTCCCAGGCTCGCCGCAGGACACGGACGATCGTGTCCAGCTCGTCCCCGACCTGCGTGACCCACTGGAGCCGAATGCCGAGCGAGGCCAATTCCTGGGCGAGGAAGGTGGCGTTCGTATCGGTGAGGTGTCCATCGACGAGTTCGGTACCGATCGAGAGGACGACCGCGTCCATGGCACTACCGCTCCCCCAGAAGAAACGAGCGAGCAGGGATGCTTCCCTGCTCGCTCCGCCCGTACCCTCGGAGGGATTCGAACCCCCAACCTCTTGGTTCGAAGCCAAGCGCTCTATCCCTTGAGCTACGAGGGCCCACGCCCAGCATGGTTAGTGTAGCAAAACCGAACCCTTCCATGCTAGCGCTCACTGCAGGTGCTCGGGCAGCGGTCAGGGCATCGCCTGCGCATCGCTCGGGCGCGTGCAGGCGATCAGCCGGATGCGTCCCGAACGACGGGCGAGCGCCGCGAGTGCTGCGACCGGTGTCGCGAGGAGGATCAGCGGCAGATGGAACCGGGCGAGCGAGCGCTCCAGCCGGTGTGCGCCGGCCCGGCGGGCGAGCAGACGCAGTCCCCATGCCCATTCCAGACCGTGCCATTCGTGGTGTTCGTCGAGGACGGTGAATCCCGTCTCGGCCAGCAACTGCCGGAGCGTTGCGGGTGTGAAGACGCTGCGATGACGTGGCGGATCGTAGCCCATCCAGGCGTCGCCGAAGACTGTCGCCGCCCAGGAGGCACCGTTGGGAACCCAGATGATGACCGAGCCACCAGGCCGGAGGAGGAGCCGGATCTGCTCGAGGGCCCGGCGTGGTTCAGCCAGGTGCTCGAGCACGTGTTGCAGGAGCACGACGTCGAAGCTCCCCGGCGCGAACTGCACCGTCGCGAGCGTGCCGGTCAGGACAGTGAGACCACGAGCGCGGGCTGTGTCCGCAGCGGTCGGCTCCGGTTCGAGACCGACGACGTCGGGGTTCCCTGCCTCGCGGATGACCTGCAGCAGCTCGCCCGTGGCGCAACCGACCTCCAGGATGCGACGCGGTGGTGCGAGCAGTGGCCAGAGCGCGTGCACTTCGCGGCGGAGGAGGATCCGACGGGCACGAGCCGTCAGCGAAGTGCGGCGGTAGGGATCGTATTCGTCCGGGTAGAACGCCTGCTCGCAGCCGGGTCGCGGTTGCGGCGTCAGATAGCGAAAGCCACAGCGCCGGCAAGCGACCAGCTGGAGCGGAAAGGGAAGCGTTCCGAAGCGCAGATCGTCGAGCGACGCCAGCGGCTCCGGATCGTCGGCACCACAGAGCGCACAGGGAACGTGCTCGAAGACCGTCGCGTCAGCGCTCATCGTCATGGCGCAGGTGCTGACGGATGCTGTAGTCCTGGCGCGGCGCGCTGTGCGTGATCAGCTCAGCGAGGAGTCCAGTCAGGAAAAACTGCGCGCCGATCGTCATGAGCAGGACGCCGAGGGTCAAGAGTGGCCGGTGCCCGATCGGGTGCCCGAGAAACCACTGGACCGACAGGTACGCGTTGATCGCGGTACCCAAGCCCAGCGCGGTCAGGCCGAACCAACCGAACAGGTGCAGCGGTCGCGGACTGTATTGCGTGAGGAACAGCACGGTCATCAGATCGAAGAGCCCGCGAGCGAAGCGCGCCGGCCCGTACTTCGACCGGCCGTACCGCCGGGGTCGGTGCGCGACCGGGAGTTCGACCACGCGAAAACCACGAGCGTGTGCCAGAATCGGGATGAACCGGTGCAACTCGCCGTAGAGCGGAATCTCGCGCACAACCTCTGCCCGGTACGCCTTGAGCCCGCAATTGACGTCATGCAGGCGTACGCCGGTGAGAAGCCGAACCAGCCAGTTGAACACCCAAGAGGGGAGGCGCTTCGTCCAGGGATCCCGGCGCGGGGACTTCCAGCCGCTGACCAGGTCCGCCTGGTCCAGGGCAGTCACGAGGCGCGGGATCTCGTGCGGGTCGTCCTGGAGATCGGCATCCAGCGTCACGATCACCGAGCCGCGGGCGGCGCGGAATCCGGCGGCGAGTGCCGCCGATTTCCCGAAGTTGCGCCGGAAGGCGATCACTTGGATACGCGGGTCGCTCGCGAAGAGATCCTGCAAGATCGTCGTCGAACCGTCGGTGCTCCCGTCATCGACGAAGATCAGTTCGGTGCGCAACGGTAGCGGCGCCAGCGCCTCGCACAGCTCGCGATAGAGTTCCGGGAGGCTCGCGGCCTCGTCGTACACTGGAATGACGATCGAGAGATCGATCGGGCTGACCGACCGGTTGACCGGCTGTGCGATCGGTTCCGTCGACGGGTGCGTCGTGGCCGGAAGCGTCATCTCCCCGTCCCTTCCCGCTTTCTTGATGGTAACCGAGCAGCGCATCCGGCGCCTAGCGCTCAGAATGCTCAGTCGATTCGGGTGTATCCGGCGGCGTCCTGGCTCTCCGGGACTGACCCCGTTCGCACGGTCTCGCGGTGCTTGTCGGCACTGCTGGACAGGCACCGCACAGCAGTGCGCGACCGGGCGGCGGCATACTCGTCACTGGCGGTGAAGGGAGGAGTCTGATGCGCGCCCTCGATTTCGCTGCCTGGTTCCTCGACCTGGATGGGGTCGTCTACGTGGGCGACCAGGTGTTGCCGGGAGTGCACGAGGCGCTGGCGACCCTCCGTCGCCTGGGCAAGCAGCTCCGCTTCCTCACCAACGACCCGCGGCCGACCCGCGAGGAACTCGTCGCGCGCCTCCACCGTCTAGGTATCGAGGTGACCGTCGACGAAGTCGTGACCTGTGGTTGGGCAACCGCCCAATGGCTGGCGGCCGAGGGGGTTCGTAGTGCCTTCGTCATCGGAAGTGCGGGCCTGGCCGAGGAACTCGAGCGGGTCGGCATCACCGTCACCCGCGACGGGCTGCCGGAAGCCGTCGTGGTCGGTGCCGACGAGCGGATGAACTTTCTCGACGTCGCGCACGGAGCGGTACTTGTCCAGCGGGGGGCCCGCTTCGTCGCGACCAACGCGGATCCGTCGTATCCGATGCCGTTCGGTACCGTGCCAGCGACCGGAGCGGTCGTTTGCGCGATCCAGTTGGCTACCCAGCGCCGACCGCTCGTCATCGGCAAGCCCGAACCGCACATGTTCCGCCTGGCGCTGGCCACGTTGCCAGCTGGTACCCGTGCCCTAGCCGTCGGCGACCGTGTCGAAAGCGACGTGCTCGGTGCACACCGTGCCGGATTGCCAGCGATCTTGGTGGCGGTGCAGGTACCCGAGTTTCCCTCGCCGCGCGACCTCCGCCGGCCGGACGCCGTCGTCTCCTCGCTGCTCGAGGCGGTCGAGCGCTCGCCGGAACTCTCGGACGATCCGGTACTGCCGGAGGCGTGGCCGGAGCGGATCATGCCGGCAGCCCTCCTTCTCGTCACGGATACGGCCGGCCAGCGCGTCGCGTTGTCGGAATCCGCTGGTGTCCTCTCTCTTCCCTGGACAGCGCTCGAGCCACTGGAGACGTTCGAGGAAGCGGCGGAGCGACTCCTGGCGCGATTCGCTGGCGATGCGGTGTCCGGTACGCCGCTCGCACCGATCGGCCCGATCGCTGGCCAGGAGTGGATCGTGCGCGATCCCGATGGCGTTCCTGTCCAGCTGGCCGGGCAGGCGTTCCTGGCCCGCATCGATGCTGGAGTTTCTACCGTGGCTGCGCAGTGGGTCGACTGGACGGTGCTTGAGATGCAGCTTCCAGCCGCGCAGGCTGTCTGGTGCCGTCAGGTGCTCGCTCGGGCCGGTTGAGGTCGCGCTAGCAGGAGCGCCGTCGTCTCGTCGACGGCACGCCACTGCAGCTCGCTCAATCCTGCCTCCTCGAGCCAGTGTTCCAGCTCGGCTGCGGTCGGGTTGTGGCCACGCTCGGTGGCGAGGAGCATCTGGAGGTCGTGCAGGGCGTGCTGCAACCGTGCCTCCGATGAGGCGTCCGGACGCGTCGCGCGGATCGCCAGCCAACCGTCCGGAGCCAGGGCGTCGTGCACCCGTCGCAACAGGAACCGTGCTTCGTCCTCGCCCATGCCGTTGAGGACGCCGAAGAGCAACACCAGCTGGTATCCCTCACCGAGAGGATCGTGGAAGAAATCTCCAGCGAGCGTCCGTACGCGCTCGCTCAGTCCCTGGCTAGCGACCAGTTCTTGCGTCACCGCGATGACCGGTGGGCGATCGAAGACCACCGCTTCGAGGTCAGGGCGGGAGCGGGCCAAGGCCATCGCGTACTCACCGTGCCCGCCGCCGAGGTCGAGCACCCGGGGCTGACGCGAGCCGGCTAGGAGCGGCAGCACCGTACGGGCGATATCCTCGCTCGTCGTGCGGGCGATCTCGTACAGCATCAGCGTGAAGCGCCTGACCCAGTCGGCGCGGTCTTCCTCGCGGCGGCTCGCTTCCGGTGCCCGGCCGGTCCGTACCGCCTCGGTCAGTAGCCCCCATCGGCGGTAGAAGGCTGCCTGGTTGGCGAGAAACCGGGCGAGCGAATGCGGCGACGCGGGCACCAGCGTCTCGGAAGCTAGCGGTGTGAGCTGCCAGCCAGCTGGCGTTTCGATGACGAGGTCGAGGGCAGCTGCTGCCCGGAGAAAACGGGCGAGCGCCACCGGATCGGCCCCGACTGCAGCAGCCAGGCGCTCTGTCGGCAGCGGACCAGCAGCCAGCTGCGCGCCGATACCGAGTTCGGCGAACGCAATGATCACGGCTGCCGTGCGGAAGCTCTGGGCGAGTTCGAGAACGCGCCGTTGCGCAGCACTCGGCGGCATCGGAAGCTCCTTCACCAGGAGCGCAGGAGCGGGCGAGTGAGACAAGTCGGCCCGCCCGAGCGGTTGTGCGAAATGTCCTGCCCTTCGTAAGCAAAAACGGTGCAACCGGCTGCTTCGAGTGCGGCGATCGTCCGCACGTTCTCGCGCAGGATCACGCAGCGACGCGGCGCGATCGCCAACACGTTCGGCCCCTGGGTCGGGAACTCTTCATCGGGGACCGCGATGAGCTGAATTCGGCGTGCCGAAAGCAGCTCCATCAGGCACACCGGTACGAGCGGCGGATAGGCGACGACGAGATCGACGTCGACCGGACTCAGGAGCGACAACAGATGCAGGCACTCGCCCGGCCCGTGCCAGTGCGGGAGATCCACCGCGATAATCTCGACTCCGAGCGGGCGGACGAGTTCGGCGAGCTGGGTGATGCCAGCATCGTTCGTGCGGTAACTGCGCCCGACGACCAGCGTCCGTTCGTCGAGCCAGAGACAGTCGCCGCCTTCGACGGTTCCCGGTGACTCGATCCGCCCGAGGATCGGGACACCCAGGTCGTGGAGCACGCGTTCCAAGAACGCGACCTCCGGCTGGCGTAGCACCTTGCCCATGCGCAGTAGGATCGCGCCGGCCTCCGTGACGAGGATCGGATCGAACGGGAAGATCGCGTCCTGCAGGTTGGGATCGTCGGGTTCGACGACGATCGTCTCGACCCCCTTCCCGTTCGAGCAGCGCGACGAGTGCCGCATGCTCGGTGACCGCACGCTGGTGGTCGATCGGCCGCAGGTAGCCGAACGCGTGCCAGCAGTCCGGATCGGCCGGGGCGACCGGCCGGACGAGCAGGACGCACCGCAGCGGCGCGACCATCGACTGGGCGCCGAACGTGTGACGCACGGAGCTCTGCCCTCCGGTAGGTGCGCCTGGTGAGTGTCGTAGCCCACCGGGCACTCACAAACTATCGTTTGCCTACATCGCTTCGCGCCACATGGCCCAGAAGTTGTAGCTATTGATGTAGATCGGGTTGGGCACGAAGCCGCGGATGTCCTTCTGCAGCACCGTCGCCCTCTTGATCTGCGCGTAGAAGATCGCAGCCGGGTCGTCCCAGGTCAGGATCTTGACGATCTGCCCGGTGAGCCGTCGGATCTCGTCTTCGGTCGCTGCATCCTTGAGCTGGTTCATCAACCGGTCGACTTCCGGATTCTGGTAAAACATCGCGTTCGATCCCTTGGAACCGACCGAATCGGAGTGGTAGTTCGGGTAGATCTGGTTCCACGAGTCGTTGTAGTCCGGCCACCAGCCACCGGACATGAAGTGCGGGCGCTGCTCCGGCGGGGTATCACCGTAGGCGAGGTCGAGCAGCGCGGCCCGCTCGACTTGCTGCAGCTCGAGGCGAATGCCGATCTGCGCCAGATTGGCCTGGAACAGCTGCGCCATCGCGGCATCGGTCTGGTCACCGCTCGAGTACATGTAGGTGAAGGTGTCTCCCTCCTTGATGCCGGCTTCGGTGAGGAGTTGCTTGGCTTTCTGGAGGTCAGTCGTGTAGGTGGGAATCGAGGGATCGTACCCGATGACGGTGTCGGCGATCGGTCCATTGATCGGCTTGCCGTAACCCCGCAGCACCTGCTCGATCACCTCTTTGTACGGCCATGCGTAACAGAAGCCCTGCCGCGCCTTGGCGTTCAAGAGCGCGTAGTTCATGCGAATCCAATCGACTTCGGTCGTGTCGTACTCGATGACCTGCAGGTTGGGGTTGTCCTTCAGGGCGAGGAGGTCTTCCGGGTTGATATACGCGCAGCCGTGCGCCTCTCCTGATTCGATCAGCTGCCGCCGCGTGGCGTCCTCCGGGACGACCCGCATGATGATGCGGTCGAAGAAGGGTGCCTCGCTGTGATACTGCTCGAAGCGCTCGAAGACGAACCGTTCCTGCTGGAGCAGTTCGACCGGCTTGTACGGACCGGTGCCGACGATGTTCTGGCTGAACCAGTCGTGCGCGAACTCGTCGTCGGCTGTCTTGTGCTCGTCCCAGGCCTTTGGCGAGACGACGAGCGGACCGTACTCGGAGGCCATGGCTGCCAGGAACAGCGGCTGCGGCTTGGTCATGATGAACTTGATCGTCGTCGGATCGACCACCTGAATCTGTTCGTCCGGGTCTTCCACGAAGCGGGAGATGACGTTGACTGGCCCGCGGCCCATCTTCAGAAAGCGCGTGAAGGAGCGCTTGACCGCATCGGCATCGCAGGGCGATCCGTCATGGAACACGGCGTTCGCGGGAAGTTTGAAGGTGAATTCGGTGAAATCGTCGTTGTGTGACCACTCGCGCGCCAGCATCGGCTCGTAGTCGAAGGTCGATTCACCCTTGAGGCGGATGAGCATCTCGTAGCAGGCGAGGAACAGGGCCGATGCCTGGTTGTCGTACGCCGACTGTGGATCCAGGTCGGGCACACCGCCGAAGAAGAGGGCGACGAATTCCCGATTCTGCGATTCGCGTCGCTGGCCGGTCGGGGTCTGGCCGGGCTGGGGTGTTGCCGCTGGAGCAGTGGTCGGCGTGGCCTCTCCACCACCGCCGCCACCACAAGCGGCCAGGAGCGCCATGATTGCAGGGGTGGAAAGACCGAGGGCCATGCCGCGACTGAGGATCTGGCGTCGGGTGAGGCGACCGCTCCGTGCCGCCAGGAGCAAACCGAGTGCCTCTTCCGGTCGTCGTGGGTCCATCGTGCTCCTCCTCTCGAGATTCCTACCGCCGTCGTGTCCGCGGATCGAGATAATCGCGCAAGCCGTCGCCCAGCAGGTTGAACCCGAGCACCGTCAACGTCAGCGCGAGACCGGGGAACGTGATGTACCACCAGGCTTCGCGGAAGAACGTCCGGGCACCGGCGATCATGGTGCCCCACTCCGGTGTCGGGGGTTGCGCGCCGAGCCCGAGGAATGAGAGTCCGGAGGTGGCAAGAACGGCATAGCCGACGTCGAGCGTCAGCTGGACGATGATGACCGCCAGGGTGTTGGGGAGGATGTGCCGGGTGAGGATGCGCAGCGGTGTGGCACCGATCGACCGCGCCGCGTCGACGAACTCGCGTTCCTTCAGCCAGAGCACCTGCCCGCGTACGAGACGCGCATACCAAGGCCAGTAGACGACGGTCAGGGCGATGACGGTGTTCTGCAGATTGCGCCCGAGCGTCGCAGCGATCGCCATCGCCAGCACCAGCGCCGGGAAGGCGAGGAAGAGGTCGGTGAGCCGCATGAGGAGTTCGTCGACGAGACCACCGACGTAACCAGCGATGAGCCCGACGATGGTGCCGACCACAACGGCGATGGAGAGGATGATGAAGGCGACACCGAGCGAGTACTTGGCCCCGCTCATGACCCGGCTCAAGACGTCGCGGCCGAGTTCGTCAGTACCGAACCAGTAGGTGGAAGAGGGCGGCTGGAGCTTGGCCGCGACGTTCGGTTGCACGGGGTCGTGTGGCGCCAGTGCACTGCCGAAAATGACGAGAAACAGAAAGAGCCCGATCAACACGACACCCACGATGTTCAGCGGACTCTGCGCCAGGAAGGAGCGAATGCTGCCGAGCGCAGTCCGTGTTCGCGATGGGCGCTCCGTGGCGAGAGTCAGCGTTCGCGTCGGTGCCAGGGTCGTCCGTTCCATCGTCAGGCCACCCGGATGCGCGGGTCGAGCAGTATGTAGAGAATATCGACGATCAGGTTGACGAAGACATAGGCGGCGCCGATCACGAGCGTCACGGAGATGACGGCATTGTAGTCGAAATTCTGGATCGCCTGGAAGGCGTACCGGCCGATGCCGGGCCAGGAGAAGATGATCTCGACGAGGACCGCTCCCCCCATGAGGAGGCCGAACTGCAGGCCGATGACGGTAACGGCCGGGAGCAATGCATTCTTGAGCGCGTGGCGGAGAATGACCGTGCGCGGCTGCAAGCCCTTGGCACGCGCGGTGCGGATGTAATCCTGACCCAGTACTTCCAGCATGCCGGAACGCACCATCCGCGTGACGATGGCGAGCGCGGCGAGTCCGAGCACGAACGAGGGCATCAGGAGATGTTTGAGCGCGAGGAGGAAGAGTCCGACGTCCCCGTGGAGCAAGGCATCGATCGTATAGAGCCCGGTCACGCGTGGCGGTTCGCGGACCCCGACGGGGAGTCGCTGGCCGTCCGGCAAAAGGCCCAGCTGGGCGAACAGGAAGAACTGCAGCACCAGCGCGAGCCAGAAGGACGGTACCGAAAGCCCGAGGATCGAGACGGTCCGGCCGAAGAGATCGAGCAGCGAGTTGCGTCGGACGGCGGACAGCACGCCGAGCGGGATGCCGAGCAGAACGGCGAAGGCCATCGAGTAGACAGCGAGTTCGATGGTGGCTGGCAGATAGCGCGCCAGATCCTCGGAGACCGGGCGGCGCGAGGTGAGCGATTTGCCGAAGTCGAGACGAACGAGCCCGCTCAGGTACCGAACGTATTGCCGCCAGAGCGGCTGATCGAGGCCGTATTCCTTGCGGATCTTCTCGACAGCCTCTGGACTCGCTCGCGGGCCAGCGATGATGCGTGCCGGGTCACGCGGCACGACGTGGGAGAGCGCGAAAGTGATGAGCGAGAGTCCGAGGAGAACGAAGACGAGAAAGAAGAGACGTCGGACGACCAGACGAACCACCATGTCCCGCTATCCCATCCGCGTGCTCACCGATCCCATGCCGCTCTGGCCGTGGCGCCTGTCCCGAGGTGGCGCTGCGTTGCCGAAGTAGCGCTTTGCCTCTCGCTGCCTTGCCTGATCGATTCAACCGTGCCCACTGTACTGGCTCGACTCGGACACGTCAAGCGACCTCCTTGTGCACGGTGCGACAGCTCAAAGTCCGTCGCGCCCAAACGCTTCGCTCCATCGGTGCCGGATTACTCGGTGGCCGTTCCACGACACGTCCAGCTCGACGGAGACGGAGAAGCGGTCGCTCGAACTGTGGAGCGAGAGCGCTGCCGCGGTTTCGACCGTTCCGGCTGGCCAATCGATCCGGAAGCGTTGCTGCCCGGAAGCCGAGCAGCGGGATGGGTCGTCGATGTCTGCCCACAGTTCGATCGCGCTGTATTCGCTGGCCGTGACACTGCGGCCGACTGGTCGCACCGAACTTTCCGCCGACCGCCGGAGGCCGACCCGATGCCCGATGCAGTCCATCACCGTTTCGAGTGTCGGGCGAGCGGACCAGGTCTCGGCAGTCTCCGGGAGTCCTCCGGGTGGGGCCAGCTGGACTGTCGAGAGCCGGCCGGAGTCAGCGAGGAGAGGAAGCCGAAGTTCGAGCGCTGTGCCACCGACGCGTACTCGCTGCTCGGTACGGTGCGGGGCTGGCCACAGCGTCGGAAAGTCAGCCCCGCTCAGAGAGAGGCGGAGCCGATGTCCGGCCGGGACGCGGTAGGCGCATGCCTTCAGGGGTACTTCGACTGTCACCCACTCGCCTGGTACCAGCCGATCGCAGCGATCGAGGCCGAAACGCCGTGTGAGGTTGAGGACGCCGCGGGTGATGAGTGTGGCCGCGCCGTCCGGCCACAGGTGACTCAGCCGGACACAGAGGAACGCGACGGGAGCCAGCGCGGTCGTGACCGCACGGAGAGTCGGTGAACCGAGGATGGTAAGCGGCTCGGTCAACGGCTCGGAGTCGAACACGAGCGCGTAGAGGTCGTCGACTCGTTGGTCGTCAGCCAGCGAATCAGGAGACTCGGTCGGGCACCAGGTGGGACTCGCCAACCCGACGCGGACATCGTTGCTGAACGTGAATTCTGCTGCCTCTGGCTGGGCTGCCGGAGCGAGCGTGCGGCTACTGGTCCCGTACCACGTGTGCACTCGGATACCGTGTGGAGGCCAGCGATCCGTCGCGAGCCACTGTCCCGGAATGCTGATCGGGAAGCGGTGGGGACGGTAGGCATCCTGCACGAAGAAACGGACCAGAGGCGCATCGTCGGTCGGTTCGAGGGTGAGCCAGCGCTGCCACCAGGTGACGAGTTCGTGCAGGAAGTCGATGCGCGGACCCACCGGGCTCGCGTCGGGTCGCTGGTGCGTCCAGGGGCCGATCAGCCCGCGGCGCGGAACGGAAAGGCGTTCAAGCATGCGCCACGCAGCGTCGGTGTACCCGTCGTGCCAGGCGCTGATAACGAAGACCGGGCAGGCGATCGCGTCGTAGTCGGCTGCGAGCGAGCCACGGAGCCAGTAGGTATCGCGGCGTTGATGGCGCAGCCATCGGAAGAGCCATGGCTCTTCTCCCTGGAGGCGCTGCCGCCAGGCACGCGCCCAGTCGAGCCCGGGAGTCTCCGGGTCCGGCGGCAGCGCGTTCATCGCGATCATCCAGAGGGGATAACTCAAGAGTTCGAGTGCTTGGAGACAGCCGCCCCAGTAATGCACATCGGTCACGTAGCGGTCGTCGCTGCCGGCATGGGCGATGACTGCTGCGAGCGGTGTCGGACGTCGCATCGCGATCTGGAGTGCATTGAACGCACCGTAGGAGGTGCCCCACAGGCCGATCCGACCGTTGCACCACGGTTGCCCTGTGAGCCAATAGAGTGCATCGATACCATCGGCGATTTCTGCCTCGCTGTACTCATCGGTGGCCAGGCCTTCCGAGGATCCGGTGCCACGTACGTCGAGCCGCACGGCTGCGATGCCGTGCTGTGCCAGCGCGACAGGAACGTTCCAGCGAGGAGCCGTCAGGTCGTCCTTCCGGTAGGGGAGATACTTGACGACGGTCGGCCACGGGCCGTCGTCACGATCGGGCAGGTACACATCGGCGCGGAGGGTCGTGCCGTCACGGGCGGGGATGGCGATGTGCCGGAGCAGCCGCACGCCAGGCCAGGACGACGGCGCGGCCGTTCCGTGCGACATGTCACACCTCGCGTGCCAGCTTGCGCGCTGCGACGACGACCGGGTCCCAGACGGGTGAAAATGGTGGCGCGTAGGCGAGATCGAGATAGATGAACTCCTCCAGCGTCATACCGGCGGTCAGGGCAGTCGCCACCGTGTCGATCCGCTTTCCCGCGCCCGCTCCACCCACGATCTGGGCACCGAGGAGTTTGCCCGAACCGGCGTCGGCGACGATCTTGACGGTCATCCAGGTCGCACCGGGGAAGTATCCCGAACGTGTGGTGGAGCGAACGCTGCCGACTGCAACCTCGAATCCCGCCGCACGTGCCTCGCGCTCGCTGAGCCCAGTGCGGGCGATTTCGGTCTCGCCGAAGCGCGTGATCGCTGTGCCGACGATGCCGGGGAAGCGCGCCGGTCGCCCGGCGAGGTCGAGGCCGCAGATCCGACCTTGCTTGTTGGCCGTCGTGCCGAGCGGGAAGTAGACAGAGCGCCCGAGAAGGCGATGGTAGGCGTCAGCGCAGTCGCCGGCTGCCCAGACACCGGGTACCGAGGTCCGGCAGCGCTCGTCGACGTGAATCGCGTTGCGGTCGCCCAGTTCGATGCCAGCCTGGCCAGCCAGCTCGCTGTTCGGTTCGACGCCGATGCCGATGACCACGACATCAGCCGGGACGCTCCCGTGCGGCGTGTCGACGGCGACGACCCGACCTCCTCGGGTCTGAAAACCGTCGACTGGGGTGCTGGTGCGGAGGTCGATGCCCGCGTCGCGCATGGCACGTTCGACCAGCTCGGCCATGTCCGGATCGAGCAGCGTGAGCACGTGGGGTGCCGCCTCTAGGACGGTCGTGGGAAGCCCGCGCGTGACGAAGGCTTCGGCGACCTCGATGCCGACGTACCCCGCACCGACGACGACCGCCTGCCGCGGGTGCTCGTTCTGGAGCCAGGCAGCCAGCGCGAGCGCGTCATCGAGAGAGTGAAGCGTGAAAATACCGGCTGCTTCGCGCCCGGGAACCGCGAGCGTGCGAGGCCGCGCGCCCGTGGCCAGTACCAGGCGGTCGAACGGTTCGCGGTACTCGCGTCGGGCTTCGGCGTCCCAGACGATCACTTCGCGACGATCCAGGTCGATCCCGATAACTTCGCTCCGCAGCCGCAGGTCGATGCCGGCCCGGCGGTGCGCGTCCGGTGTGCGGGCGACCAGTTTACTGGGGTCATCGACCAGCCCAGCGATGAGATAGGGGAGTCCGCAGAGGGCGTACGAGGTGTGTGTTGTCCGTTCGAAAGCGACCACCTCGGCGTCGGGCCGCAGACGCCGGACCTGCGAGGCAGCGCTCATACCGGCGGCGTCGCCTCCCACGATGATGATGCGCTCTCGCTGCCTGCTCATTGGGCACTCCTTCGTTCTCTTCAACCGTTCTCTTCAACGGAGCGGGCGCTTGCTCGGGATGCCTGGTCGTCGTGGGTACCGGTCGGGAACCGGCCGGACGAGTCGCACGACGACGATGGTGCCCGGTTCGCCGATGCGCTCTGCGAGCGGCAATGGTTCGACAGCGACCAGCTCGCCCCCGAGCAGCGTCAGCGCGCGCTCGCTCTCGGCCAGTTCGTGGTCGATCTCCTTCCCCTTCGGGAAGAGGGCCAGCCCGTCGGGGTGCAGAAACGGGAGCGTCAGTTCGAGTGCGGTCGCCAGGTGCGCCAGCGCACGTGCCGTGACCACATCGTACTGCCCGCGGTGTTCCGGGTGGTGGGCCAGCAGCTCGGCTCGTTCGTGGATCGGTATCGCGTGGCGCAGGCCGAGCTCCCGGACGACCGCTTGCAGGAAGCGAACCTTCTTGGCCGTCGCATCGAGCAGCGTGACATGCAGGGTGGGACGGGCGATCGCGAGCGGGATGCCCGGAATGCCCGCTCCGCTGCCGACGTCGATGAGGCGACACGGTACAGTGCCCGTGCACGCCTGGTCGACCCACGGCAAGAGGAGCAGCGATTCGGCGAGGAGCCGGCGCTCGATCGCCGGCCAGTCGTCGAGCCCGGTCAGGTTGATCCGCCGGTTCCATTCGAGCAGGAGTTCCGCATAGCGACGGAACGCCTGCTCCTGCTCGGGTGTGAGCGGCGTGCCCAGTTTCGCCGCGACCTCAGGAACCAGCTGGAGTTCGACCGCCGAGTGACTCACCGCTCCGTCGCCGGGCTCGTGACGCGTCCCTGTGCGGTCAGGAAGGCCAGGGTTCGCTGCGCGATCGATTCAGCATCGATACCGGCCTGTCGCCGGAGCGACGCTTGTGACGCATGGTCGAAGAAGCGATCCGGCAGGCCGATCCTGAGCATCGGTACGCGGAGATCGGCATCGTTGAGCGCCTCCAGCACAGCGCTGCCGAAACCGCCAGCGAGCTGGGCTTCTTCCACCGTGACCACGCAACCGCACTCGCGCGCAGCATCGAGGATGAGCGAGCGGTCGAGCGGCTTCACGAAACGTGCGTTGATGACGGTGGCTCGGATCCCGTGCTCGGCCAGGATGTCGGCGGCACGTTCGGCTGGGAGGACGGTCGCGCCCAGTGCTACGATCGCCACGTCCGGCCCCTCGCGGAGGAGCTCGCCGCGACCGATCGGCAGGATGCGAGGCTCGCCGAGGAGCGGAACGCCGACTCCGCTGCCACGCGGGTAGCGCAGCGCGATCGGACCGTCCTCATAGGCGATCGCGGTTGCCAGCATGTGCCGCAACTCGTCTTCGTCCTTCGGCGCCATGACAACCATATGCGGAATGCAGCGGAGATAGGCGACGTCGAAGACTCCGTGGTGTGTGCGGCCATCCTCGCCGACCAGCCCGGCCCGGTCCATGGCGAAGACGACCGGCAGCTTTTGGATACACACGTCGTGGATCACCTGGTCGTAGGCACGCTGGAGAAACGTCGAATAGATCGCACAGACCGGTCGCAAGCCTTGCGTCGCCAGCCCGGCAGCGAAGGTCACGGCATGTTGCTCAGCGATGCCGACGTCGAAGAAGCGGTCCGGATACGCTGCCGCGAAGGGAAGGAGGCCGGTACCGTCGGGCATCGCGGCAGTGATCGCCACGATCCGTTCGTCCTTGGCTGCCAGCTGCACGAGCGTCTCGCCGAAGACGTCCTGGTAGCGCGGTGGGCTCGGCGGTGCGCCTGGCACCTTGACGGCCGCGCTATGGTGCTTGAACGGATCGTTTTCGGCAGGCTGGTAGCCTTTGCCTTTTACCGTGAGGACATGGACGAAGACCGGCCCGGGTATCGTCTTGACCAGCTGGAAGGTCTCGATCAACTCGCGCAGGTTGTGCCCGTCGATCGGACCGATGTAGGTGAACCCGAGTTCCTCCCAGATCATCGTCCGGTAGACGACTTCCTTGAGCCCGTCGAGGAAGCGATGGGAGAGTTCGACCAGCCGCTCACCCTGCGGCAGTCGGCGTAGGAGCCGCTCGACCTCGGCCTTGGCATGCCGATAGCGCGCATCCGTCCTGATGCGCGTCAGATACTTGGCCAAGGCGCCGACATTGGGTGCGATCGACATCTCGTTGTCGTTGAGGACGACGATGAGCGGTACCTGGAGCGCTCCGGCATGGTTGAGCGCCTCGTAGGCCATGCCGCCGGTGAGTGCCCCGTCACCGATGACGGCGACTGTGTGGTACCGCTCGCCACGCAGCTTGCCGGCGACGGCCATACCGAGCGCGGCTGAAATCGAGGTCGAGGCATGGCCAGCGCCGAACTGATCGTGCGGACTCTCCTCGCGCTGCAAGAAACCGCTCAGACCGCCTTCCTGGCGTATCGTGTGGAAGCGGTCGCGACGACCGGTGACCAGCTTATGGGGATACGCCTGGTGGCCGACGTCCCAGACGATCTTGTCGTGCGGTGAATCGAAGACGTAATGGAGCGCCAGGGTCAGCTCGACCGTGCCCAGGTTCGGTGCGAAGTGCCCTCCGGTCTTGCCCAGAACGACTTCGATGATCGCTTCGCGAATCTCCTCGGCCAGCTTCTCCAGTTCCGGTAGCGTCAAACGCTTCAGGTCCTGCGGACTGTCGATCCGCTCCAGGTACATCGTGCTCCCCCTCGGTGTCGCCCCCGGCTCTGCCGGCGCCGGGTGGTCCAGGACAGGCTGATCGTAACAAGCCGCCGGATCGGCGTCAAAGTTGTGTGACGATGCGAGGTGTGCCGACAGCACAGAACCGCCGAGTAGCGCACTCCAGACTCACCGCACCAGAGTCGGTCCACCCACGTGGGGGCGAACTACGGCACACATCGAGGGGAGGGTTTCCCCTCCCCCTCGTGGCGGAGTGAGGAGGCTCGACGACTGCACTACTGGCTGAAGACGCGCAGCCCCGGCGCGATGCGCCAGCCGCTCTGACCCGATTCCTGCTGCTCCTGTTGCCCGTTCTGGTCGTCGTCCCAGCCGCGCCCGAAGAAGCCCTTGTGCCAGCCGTGGCCCCGACCGAAACCGCCCTTGAAGCCCCGGAGACCCGTCTGGTCCAGGATCGTGTCCAGATTGGCCTCGATGGCCTGGAGTGCCTGGTTCGCAGCATCCTGCGTCAGGACACCTTGCTGGACCAGGGCATTGGCGTTGGTCTGGGCAGTCTGGAGCAGCGCGCTCTTGAGGTCATCGCGCGAGACGTTGTGCTCGCTCGCGACCTGCGCCAGGCTCTTCCCCTGCCGCAGCTCCTGCACGAGCTGACTCGTGGTCAGGCCGAGCTTGTTGGCGGTGGTGCTCAGGATGTCAGCGGCCGGCAGGATGTGCGCCTGGTAACAGCGCGCCTGCGCCTGCGTGGTGAGGTACTGCTGGATGCGATCGGCCTGATCCTGGCTGATGATCCCCTCATTGACCAGCGCCGTGAGCAAGTCGCTGAGCGGGCCACCCTGCTTCGTACCGATGGCGCTGCAGGGCGAGGTCGTACTCCCAGACGAGGGAGTCGGTGTGGCGGTTTGGGCGGCGACCAAGCCAGCGGTGAGCAGCAGACCTGCCATCACTGCCACTGCGAACGCCACAGCCAGAGCACGTCGCACAGTGAACATCCGTCGCAGCATCGTTCACGCTCCTTCCGCGTGTCCTTCGCGATCGGTGTAGGCAGGAAGCACGAGCGTGACGGTCGTGCCGTGACCAGGCTCGCTGGCGATCTCGATCGTTCCGCCGTGCAACTGCACGATCTGCCGCACGATCGCCAGGCCGAGGCCGAAGCCGTTCCGTCCCTCGCTCGTGCCCCGGTAGAACCGATCGAAGACGTGCGGCAGGACGTCGGGTGGGATGCCGGGCCCGGTATCCCGGACGGTGAGCTGGACGCGGGGCGGCTCGCCGCCGAGCGGGCGCGCCGCGATCGTGAGTGCGATGCCCTGACCACCGTGCACCAGCGCGTTCTGCACCAGGTTCTCGACGGCCTGCTCGAGGAGGTCGGGATCCCCTGCCGCGGCCAGGGTACCCGGTATCTCGAGGCGCAGCGCGATCCGGTGCTGCTGGATCTCCAGCCGGTGGCGGGTGACGACCCGCTCGACGAGCGTGGCCAGCACGACCGGCTGGCGCTCGAGTGCTGCCTGGCCGGACTCGAGGCGTGTCAGCTGGAGGAGCTGCGTGAGCAGGCGTGCCGCGCGCTCGCTCTCCTCGGCGATGAGCCGGAGCGCTTCGTCACGCTGTTCTGGCTCCTCGACCAGCCCTTCGCGCACGGCCTGGGCGTACCCCTGGATGACCGTGAGGGGTGTCCGCAGCTCGTGGGCGACGTTGGTGAGGAGTGCCCGCTGGCTCTCGAGGAGCCGCCGGAGGTTCCCCACCATCGTGTTGAAACTGCGCACGAGCCGCGAGACTTCCTCCGGCCCTTCGCCCCGCGCTTCCCGGCTCAGATCGCCAGCAGCGATCGCATCGGCGACTTGGGCGAGTTCGGCGATCGGCCGTGCGATCGAACGGGACAGGAACCAGGTCGCGAGAAGCGAGACGCTCAGGCCGGCCAGCACCGCGATTCCCAGGCCTGGCAACAGGGCACGTACCAGCGCCCGCGTCGGTGCCGGAGCCAGCACGACCAGCGTCGCATCGGGCGCGCTGGCGAGCGGTGCCGTCGCCACCGAGTACCCAGCGATCGTGCCGACGAACCGGGCAGCCTCTCTGCCGCCGCGCCCCCGTGCCGGCTCGCCGTCGTTCGGGGTGAGGAAGTGCACGACCAGCCGGCGCGCTGGTTCCGGCAGCGGCTCCTCGCCCGAATCAGCGAGGAGCGCCCCGCGTGCGTCCACGATCAGGATACGGGTGCCGGTTCGCTCGCCGAGCTCGTGGAGAAGTTCCTCGTCCAGGAGCGGCCGCAGTCCCGGACGACGGTACACGGTGTCCACGCCGACAGCCAGTTGCGCGGTCAGTTCCTCCAGCTGGCGCTGCTGGAGAACCCGTTGCGTGTGGACGATCGGCCAAATGGCGACGATGGCTGTCGTGGTCACCATGAGGAGCACCACCACGACGAAACTGGCGAACAACCTGGCACGCAGGCTCCTGATCACGGCTCACCTTGTCCGGCAACCGGGGCGGTTTCCACCCCGCCTGCCATCAACGAGTCTGACCGACGTTCGTAAACGGAACGTAACACGACGCTCAGAGTTCGCTGAGTGTGAGTCGGTAGCCGACGCCGCGGACACTCTCGATCCGCACGCGGCTGCCTTCCAGCTTGTGCCGGAGCCGGTTGATGTGTACGTCGAGCGTGCGGGAGTCCTCGCCGAGATAGTCGTCTCCCCACACGAGGTGGAAGAGCCGCTGGCGTGGCAGTACCCGGCCTGCGTGGACGGCCAGCACGACGAGAAGGTCGAACTCCCGCGGCCGAAGCGCGAGCGGTTGCTGGCCGACGAACGCCTGCCGGCTCTCGCGATCGATCCGCAGGTCGCCGATAACGAGTTCGCGCACTGGCGGCCCACTGGCGCGGCGCAACAACGCACGCACGCGCGCCAGCAGTTCGTTCGGCTTGAACGGCTTCGTCACGTAGTCGTCGGCACCGAGGTCGAGCCCCTCGACGATATCGCGCTCGTCGTCCAGCGCGGTCAGCATCAGGATCGGCGTCGCGTGGCGTGTGCGGATTGCCCGGCAGATGTCACGTCCGTGCGTTCCTGGGAGCAGGAGGTCGAGGATCACAAGATCCGGTCGTTCGCGTTCGAAAACAGCCAGCGCGTCCGTCCCATCGGTGACGGTCACGACCGTATGACCATCACGCCGCAGGTAGAGCTCGAGAAGTTTTGCGATTCGGACGTCATCCTCGACGACGAGAATCCGTGCCATCCGACCCTCACGGCACCGCTGGATAGCCAGCGAGTGCGGCCACATCCGGTGCCAATCCTACGAGAACTGACTCCGGTTGTGTCGGCATGCTGACCCGCCGGTAAAGGAGAAAAGAAACGTATTCTCGCCAGGCGCGCGGATCGACGAGGCCGACGGCCAGGCGGGGCCAGTCCGGCCGCGCCAGCGAGGCAGGTGCCGCGAGCCGGTACGGCACGGGTTGCCAGATGAGATCGGGGCGCAGTGCGGCAACCGCAGCCTGGTCGTTCGGCGCAGCGATGACGACCTGCGCGGCCGGCACAGCACTGGCGAGTCCACCGGACTCGACGATGGTCAGGTTCGGAAAGTCACGCAGGTACCAGGCGAACGGTTGGGCGACCGCTCGGTCGGCCACGATGACGAGGCCATGCCCGCCGGTCGGATCGCGGGGATCGAACTGGAACATGGTGAGGTCGGTACTCGCCCGCCGGATGCGCTCCACGACCTTGACGAGCCCGGGCGAGGCATCCCCAGCATGCAGAATCGTGCCAGGGCGGTAGCTGGTCGTTGCGTTGACTAGCATCGTATTGCGTACAGCGAGCGCGAACAGCGCCAGGCTGACCAGCACGACCGGTGTCGTCCAGGCTGCGCTCGCGCGTGGCCAGAGCGTTCGGAGTACCCAGAAGGCGACAGCGAAGAGGAGCAGCAGACTGACGAGACCGGTCGACCAGGCGAGGAGACTGTCGTTCGGCCCGTCGAGCAGGCGTCCGAGCAGGCTGAGACCGATGAAAACGACGAGCGCGAGCATCCCCAGCACCGCGGCGTTCCAGCGGTCGAGCAGGGCCGACCAGCGAATGTGTGCCATCACGGCGGACAACCCGTAGGCCCCCAGCACTCCGGTCGCGACCGCGACCAGCACGAGCGCCGTACGCGTGCCGTTCCCGAAGAGCATGACCAGCAGCAGAACGAGAAGGCCCAGCCCGATCGGCCAGCGGACATGCCGCTCTCGCACGAGCACGACCGCACCGGTGACGGCAGCGATCAGGTTCGGTACCTCGTCGGTCGCGAGTACGATCGCTGGAAACGTCCAGCGGTGACCGAGTGCGGCCAGGTGGTCGTGCCAGAGCGCCGACCAGCTCGCGCCGAGGAACGTCGCGAGGCCGGACGGTCGCGTGAAGAGCACCGTGCTCACCAGAGCGAGCGTCACCAGAGCGCTCGTACCGAGAAGGGCGAGGCTCCTCCCGTTCCCGCGAAAACGAACGAGCGCGAGGACGAGCATGGCCGGCGCAACGATCCAGCCGAGGGGATCGCTGAGCGGCAGCGCAGCCAGCAGCGCACCGAGCAGAACCGCTCCGGATACGCTCGGCTCGCGCACGAGCGCGGCTGCTGCGAGCGAGGCGAGGAGCGCGAGTGCGATCGCCCCGTCGAGACGCGTACCGGCGAGTGCAACGGTCGGTGACAGCGTCAGGAGGACAGCCGCTGCCAACGCGGTATCCCGCCCGAGAGTCCGAGCGAGCAGGGCGAGCGCCGGAACGAGCGCGAGGCTGGCCAGGATGCTCGGGAGGCGGGCTGCGCCATCACCGGGGCCGAAGAGAAAGAACGACAGCGCAGCCAGCAGTGTCGGCACCGGCTGTGCCCAATCCGTTGCTGAGAGATCACCACCAGATACGACAGCGACCGCGTTGGCAGCCAGGCTCGCCTCGTGCGGGTCGAGCGGATAGGTGCGGAGGCCGTAGAGGCGTGTGCCCAGCATGACGAGCGAGAGACCGAGCCACGGCGCAGCGGTTAGCAGCCAGGCCCCGAGCGGGATCTGGCGATCGAGCAGACTCGTCGCGTCGCGTGTCGGCGAGACGTCAGCAGCGTTCATCCGGTTCGCTCCCCTTCGGTCGGAACAGGCGGTGCCGCGAGAACGGCATCGAGACGCGGTTGATCGATCCGTGCCTCTCGGAACGCCGGAACCAAGTCGTTCCGCACGTACACCCGGAAACGGTACGAGCCGATCGGCGAAGGCAGTTCGCGCAGGGCGACCAGCCGAAAGAGCTTCGCTTGCTGATCGGGTTCACGGGCGCTCGCGATGCTCCGCCAGATGCTGCGCAGGACGTCAGCGAACGAATACGGTGGTGGTTGGTTGGTCTGGAGGTTCTGCCGAGACGGTGTCTTGAGTTCCGGCGCGATGGCGAACGCCCGATAGGTCGTCTCCTCCGGGTACCACCAGCGCATCGGGTAGTCGAATGCCGTGTAGCTGCCACGCAGGAGCGTATCGGTCTCCGGCCGAAGGAACTCGAGCGAGTACAGGATAACGGGGGGAGGATGGTCGGGCAGTGCGGAAATCGTCGTCCCGAAGTAGCGACGGTTCGGGAACTCGCGGAGATACCAGTTCATCGGCCATTGCGTACCGGAGTCGTACCAGATCTCCAAGCCCAGGCCACCGGTCAGCTCGAGCGACAGCCGCTCCAGGTCGCGAGTCAGTTGCACGACGTGGGGCGAGGTCTGCACGTAGATCAGCATGTCACGTGGGACGTCGCCTTCGCGGTAGGTGAGGCGCCAGCCGGCGTGCACCTGGAAGAGGAGCAGGGCCGACAGCCAGGCGAGGGCGAGAGTCCGGGCGTACGGCCGCCAGCCGCGATCGACTGTCGTGGCCAGGAGCAGGATGAAAGCGATCAGGACGGGGATCCAGGCGAAGCGCAGCCACGCGGCACTGTCTGCCCGGATGGTGCGCACTGTGACGCCCGCGGTCGTGTCGTAGGGGCCGGCGGTGAGCCAGGTCATAGCCAGATACCACTGGGCGAGCAAGAGGACGACGAGCGACCCGAGCGTCAGCGCGATGCGCCGTTGTGTCGGGCGCCAGGCACGCCACTCGTGCTCCAGGCGCTCGAGCACCAGGCCGCTGAGCAGCCCGGCGAGGAGACACATCGGCACACTGATGTGGATGATCAGCCAGGGCATCTTCTCGCCAGCCCAGGAAAGGACGGCGAGCATGACAGTGCTCCAGTAAGCCAGGAAGGCCGTGGTCTGCCAGCGCCGGGGAAACGGCACACCGCGGAGCACGGTGCGGACGCCGCCCCAAAGAGTGACTGCGGCACCGATCGGGAAGGCGAGTACCGCCACTGGCTCGTATTGCGGCATCATGACGAGATAGTAGAACCAGGGCTGTTCACCGCGCTGGACGCCGTGCTGGCCGAGCCAGTAGCCGAGCGCGCCGAATGTCCCACTCGCGAGGCCTCCGAGATTCGTGAAGAGACTCGTGTAGAGCGTGACGAAGAGGGCGAGGCCGATGCTCGTGCCCCAGGCGAGGCCGACGCGGTCGCTCAACGCGTTCCCCAGCGCGCGTGCCACCGAGCCTGTAGGCGAAGCCTGGCGGAGCCAGGCAGTCCAGGACTGATCGGCTGGCTTCGAGCGAGCCACCAGGCGCCAGCTCCACAGCAGCCAGAGGAGACCGATTCCGATCGCTGCGAGCGTGATGGGATGGGTCAGGAGACGGATCGCGAAAGCAACGATCGCCTCGCTCGTGGGGTTCTCCCAGGGTATCGAGGGTAAGCCAGGGACGCCGAGCCGTTCGAAGAAAACGAGGAGGAGACCGAAGATGGCGAGAGCGACGCCGCTGGTCGCGAGCAAGACCGGCGCGACGCGTGCCGCGAACGCCAGTGCGACGAAGGTGACGAGGATGAAGACAGAGACGAACGTCACCTCGTGTGTCGTGAGCATGAACGCTCCGGTGACCAGGAAGAGCACGAGCCAGCGTCGTTCCGGCCGTTCCACGTAGCGCAAGAAGCAGATGAAAAGCAGCGTGGTCGCCACGACCGCGAAGATGTCGTGGCGAATGAAGCGGCTGAAGTAGAGCACCGAGGGCGAGAACAACAGGAAGGCGCTGGCCGCGAGTGCGCCCCAGCGACCCAGGAAGCGTTCGCCACGCAAAAGCACTGGAAGCAGAACGAGCGCGACGCCGAAGAGCGCGGCTGGTACGCGCGAGGCCCAGTCGCTGCTGCCCAGCAGGAGGTAGGCGAGTGCGTCGAGATGGAACAGGGCCGGGCCGTGCATCATCGGATGATGGGTATAGCCATTGCCCTGCTCGTAAACCCAGGAAAAGTAGGTATGCAGGGATTCGTCGTGGTGAAGCGCACGCGAACCGAGATCCCAGAAGCGGGTCACGAAGGAGAGGAGCGCGATGACGGCGTAGGCGAGCTGTTCGACGGTCGGCCGAGCGAGTCGCTGGCTGAGTCCGACGGACGCTCTCGCGACGCGTGACAGTGCCGGTGTGCTCATCGCTCTCGTGTGCCTCTCGGATCCGGCAGCCCTCTCGTCGCGCGCGATTCTACCAGTCGAGTATGCTCGGTGAGAGGCGAGCGCGGCCTGCGGGGAGACGAGCGATGGGAGAAGCGTCACGGCCTCGTTGCACCGTCTTTCTGGTATCCGATGGTGTGGGCACGACCGCTCAAGCTGTTCTGGACGCAGCGATGGCGCAGTTCCCGCACGTCGATTTCGAGGTTCGCCGCTTCCCAGGCGTGCGGACAGTCGATCAGGTGAAGGAGGTCGTGGAAGAGGCGGAGCGGACCAACGGGATCATCGTCCATACCGTTGTGATCGTGGAGATTCGCCGGCTTTTGGTGCGGGAGTGCCACGCGCGGCTCATCGATCACGTGGACTTGCTCGGGCCACTCCTGGGGCAGATCTCGCAGAAGGTCGGGGTGGAGCCGCTGCTTCGGCCAGGAGCAGCCCGTGGCGTGGGGCCCGAGTATTTCCAGCGGATCGAGGCGATCCAGTACACCGTGCGGCACGACGATGGCCAGGGGCTGGAGACGCTCGGCGAAGCGGATATCGTGCTGGTCGGTGTGTCGCGCACGTCGAAGACACCGCTGTCGGTTTATCTGTCGATGTCGGGCTGGAAAGTGGCCAATGTGCCGATCATTCTGAACGTTCCACCACCGCCGCAGTTGCGACAGATCGATCAGCGCAAGATTGTCGGACTCACCATCGACAAGGACGAGCTCGTCCGTATCCGCCAGAACCGCCTCCAGGCATTGGGCGGTACCTTGCCCGGCGAATATGCCGATCCGGAGAAGATCGCTCAGGAGCTGATCTATTTCCGTCGTGTCGCGCGCAGTGGCTATCCCTGGCCGCTCGTCAACATCACCGGAAAATCGATCGAGGAGATCGCCAAGGAAGTCGTGTCGATCATCCAGCGCCAGCGTCTGCGCGGGCTGATCGGCGCTGGCGAGGGAAACGCTGATTGAAGCGGAAAGGACGCGTACCTCGTGGAGCGGCGTAGACGACGCCTGTGGTGGATCGTGGGTTTGTCGCTCTTTCTGGTCGCGAGTTGTGTCCTCACGACAGTGGGTTTCGCCTGGCTCGTAGCGGGTGGTGCGGAGCGTTGGACCGAGCAGCCGCATGTGGCCGAGATCCGCGTGCGTGGCACGATCGTCTTGCGCGGCAGCGGGGGACTGCTGACCGGCGAGGCGGCGAGTGCCGAGCGGATCGTCGAGCAGCTCGACCGAGCCAGGGAGAATCCGAAGGCGAGGGGCGTCCTGCTCCGGGTCGATAGTCCCGGTGGCGGCGTGAACGCTGCCCGCGAGATCTGGGCCGCTGTCCGCCGGGTGCAGGAGGCAGGGAAACCGGTCGTTGCCTTCTTCGAGGACACGGCGGCGTCGGGGGGCTATTACATCAGCGCACCAGCTGATCGGATCGTGGCGATGCCCGACACGATTACCGGGAGTATCGGTGTGATCGCCGTCGTTCCGGATCTTTCCGGTCTGTACGAGAAGGTGGGGATCCGGTATCAGGTCGTTAAGAGTGGCGAATACAAGGACATGCTCTCGAGCGATCGGCCGATGACAGAGGAGGAACGAGCCATTCTGGAACGCCTTATCCAGGAAGCGTACGATGCGTTCGTGCAGGTGGTAGCGGAGGGGCGGAAGCTTCCTGAGGATCGTGTACGAGAACTGGCCGACGGGCGGATCTATACCGGCCGGCAAGCGCTGGAGGTCGGGCTCGTCGACCAGCTCGGTGGATATCGTGACGCCGTCGCGGCTGCCGGTGAACTGGCCGGTCTGGGCCCGGAACCGACCGTGCGTGTCTACAGTGCCCCACCGAGCTTCTGGGAAGCGTTGAGCGGAACGACTGCCTCCATGCTCTTCGGGAACCAACGTGGGCCAGCCGTTGCAGTACCGACTGGCCCGATCGAGTTGCGATACGAAGTCGGCTGGTAGGACCGCTGACGGTCAGTCGTCGGCTCCCGGCTGAGCGGCCGGAGACATCCGTGCTCGCCGATCCTCTAGGAAAGGCGTGAGCAGGTCGATCGGGACCGGAAAGATGATCGTGCTGTTCCGCTCGGTTGCGATCTCGGTCAGGGTCTGGAGGAAGCGCAGCTGGAGTGCTCCCGGTACGCTCAAGAGAGTCCGTGCAGCCTCGGCGAGCTGACCTGCCGCGGCGAGTTCGCCTTCTGCGTGAATGATCTTCGCGCGCTTTTCGCGTTCGGCTTCGGCCTGCCGCGCCATTGCCCGCTGCATCGACTCGGGGAGTTCGACGTCCTTGATCTCGACGATGCTGACCTTGACGCCCCAGGGTTCCGTTTGCTCGTCGATGATCTCTTGCAGCTTCTGGTTGATCTTCTCGCGCTCCGCCAGCAGTTCGTCCAGCTCGACCTGGCCGAGGACACTCCGCAGGGTCGTCTGCGAAATCTGCGATGTGGCACGGATGAAATCCGCCACATTGACGACTGCCGCATTGGGATCGACGACGCGGAAGTAGGCTACTGCGTTCACCCGCACCGTCACGTTATCCCGCGTGATGACCTCCTGGACCGGGATATCCATCGTCACGACGCGGAGGTCGACCTTCACCATGCGCTCGATGATCGGAATGAGCAGGATCAGGCCCGGGCCACGTGGACCGACCAACCGTCCGAGCCGGAAGACCACACCCCGTTCGTACTCCTGCACGACTTTGATCGTCGAGCTCAGGAGCATCAACACGAGGACGACAACGACCGCACCGGTGATCAACGTCGTCAAGCTCATCGCTTCGCTCCTCTCCTCGATTCACCACCCGGTTTCACGTCCGCCGAAAGAGGGTTGCCAGAGGCCTCCAGCGACGCGAGGCGGGTGCCGTGGCTCGCTGCGCTTCTGCTGCTGTCTCTTCGGTAAGTGGCTCGACGAGCAGGACGAGTCCTTCGAGGCCGACCACGCGAACGGTTTGCCCAGCTGGGATCGGACCGGACAGACTGCGGGCTCGCCAGAGTTCGCCCTCCACGAAGACCATGCCTTCGGGCTCGAGCGCGCGCCGGACGATCGCGCGGGCGCCGATGAGTGCTTCCTTACCGGTCGCTGGCCGCCGGGCATGGGCACGGGCCACCAGGTAGACGAGGACGAGGAACACGGCAGCGACCGTTCCGGTGACGGCGATGATCACTGCGCGGGAGAGCTGGAACGCTGGACTGGCTGGTGATTGCAAGAGCAAGAGCGACCCGAGCGCGAAGGAGACGATGCCGCCGAGCGTCAAGACACCATGCGTCGGTACATACAGGTCGATGAGGAAGAGAAGAAATGCGAAGGCCATGAGCAACACGCCGGTCCAGTTCACGTCAAGGGTACCGAGCGCATAGAGTCCCAGAAGCAGGAGGATTCCTCCCAGAACGCCCGGCAGGATACTGCCCGGGTTGGCGAGCTCGAAGAAGAGACCGAGCATGCCCAGGCTCAACAAGATGTAGGCGATGTTCGGGTCGCTGAGTATCTGGAAGAAACGCTCCAGAACGGTCATGTCGACCGGGACGACTTCGGCGTCACGGGTGCGGAGCGTCACTTCGCCCGCACTCGTGGTGACCGTCCGCCCATCGACGGCGTCGAGCAACGCGTCGAGCGAGGGAGCGACCAGGTCGACGACACCGAGCGCTGCCGCCTGCTCAGCGGTAATGTTCACCGCTTCCCGGACAGCCTGCTCGGCCCAGTCAGCGTTCCGTCCGTGCCGCTCGGCCAGGCTCCGAATCTTGGCTACCGCGTCGTTGACCACCTTGCGCTGCATCGTGTCGTCGGTCTCGGTGGGCTGACCATCCTGACCGATCAGGACCGGACTCGCCGAGCCGATGTTCGTGGCCGGTGCCATGGCAGCGATGTGCGCAGCATAGGTGATGAACACGCCTGCTGAGGCTGCTCGCGCGCCTTCCGGTGCGACGTAGACGATGACCGGAACCGGACTCTGCAAGATGTCCTGAACGATATCGTCCATTGCGGAACTGAGGCCGCCCGGTGTGTCCAGGCGGATCACGACGGCTTCTGCCCCATTCCGAGCTGCCTCATCGATACCCCGGGCAACGTAATCGGCCATGACCGGCGTGATCGGCCCATCGACTTCGAGCAGGTAGACGCGCTCGCCAATGGCTGCCGTGTTCTGGATCAGCAAGGCAAGGCCGAGTACCCAGGCGAGCAAGGGCAGGAGGACTGGACGAGTTCGTGGTAAGACGCGCATCGGACGATCCATCACGTTTCGCGTGCACGACCGGGACGCCTGCTCTCGATGCGGTGAAGTATAGATGACGATGGATCGCTCAGGTGATAACCGAAATGTGCGAACCGCTCGGTGTCTTGATGACTTCGATCCGTTGCGGGAACTGCTCTTTCAGCTCTTCCAAGTGCGTGATCACGAGAATGAGCGCGAAACGGTCGCGCACGGCCTGCAGCGCCTGCATGAGTCCTTCCCGCCCCTTGGTATCCTGTGTGCCGAATCCTTCGTCGATTACCAGCGTCTCGAGTCGACGGCCAGCCCGTTGAGCCAGGAGCAGGCTGAGGGCCACGCGCAAGGCGAAATTGATGCGGAAGGCTTCACCGCCGCTGTACAGCTCGTAAGGGCGCTGGCCGAACTCGTCGCTGATGAGGATGTCGAGTGTCTCGATCGCTCCGTCGCCGCTGGCACGTTCGCGTTGTGTGGCGAAGTCGAGGCGGAGCGTGTTCCCAGGTAAGCGATCGAGGATCTCGTTGGCGGTCTCGGCAAGATCGGGAAGGACATTCTCGAGGATCAGCGTCTGGATTCCGTGCTTCCCGAACGCATGCTCCAGTTCTTCCAGAATGGCCTGCTCGCGGGCGAGATGATCGAGACGTTCGGATACCGCGCTTGCCTCCTCGGCGGCGCATTCCGCATCGCGCAGTTGCTGTCCGACCGCCCCGATCTCGGCCTGTGTCGCGTGGAGCGCTGCCTCCGCCTCGGCCAGCCAGTCCTGAGCCTGCTCCAGATCGCGCTTCGCCGCTGCAAGTTCCTCCTCGGGAGGCTGCGTCGCAGCGAGCTCCTTCTCCAGGGCGCTCAACTCAGCGACGACTGTCCGGCAGCGTTGCTCCGCCTGCTCGATCTGCTGCCGTACGAAACCGAGCGCGAGGCGCGCCTGCTCGAGTGTCCTGAGTTCCTCGTCGACCGTCGCGAGGGCTGCCAGGCGCTGCTCGAGCTGGCGGTGGTACGCTTCGTCATAGGGCAGCGTAGCTAGCCGCGCTTCCAGCTCGCGAATTTGCTGCTCGAGTGCCGCTAGCTGCGGATCGGTCTGGTATGCCTCGCGGAGCTGCTGGAGTTCCTGTACGAGGCGTGCCTGTTCGCGCTCGAGCTGCGCCAACCGGTCGAGTTCAGCGGAGATCCGGCCGAGCTGCGCCTGCAGGGTGCTCTCGGCTGCGAGCTCCGCGTTCAATTCGTCGCGACGTCGCTGCAGGGCGGCGATCTGCTGTTGCACTTCGAGCACTGACTGGCGGTACGCTGCGCAGCGTTCGGCGAGCGTCCCCGCCGGTCGCGGGATGAAAGCGGCGAGCCGATCCTCGAGGGTTCGAATATCCCGTTCCAGCGTGAGCAATTGGGTATCGGTGTGCTCAGCCTCGCGAAGCTGCTGGATCTGCTGCTCGATCGCCGCGAGGTGCTGCGTCACCCGGTCGAGTCGCTCCAGTTCAGCGTCGATGCGGCCGAGCTGAGTTTGAAGCGTACCTTCCTGCTGCAAGTGCTGCGCGATCTCCTGGAGCTGTCGCTCCAGAGCAGCGCAGCGTTCGCGAATCGTCCGGACCTCCCGGCCGCGCGTGTCGAACTCTTGGCGCAGGGCCGTCAGTTCGGTACGAAGATGTTCGATCTGACGCGCTCGTTCCTCCGGCGAGAGGGGGCGCAGGCACACCGGGCAGACGGCATCGAGTCGCTCGAGCTGTTCGAGCTGTGCGTTGAGTTCGGCCATCTTTGCCCGCAGTTGCTTGCCGATGGCTGTGAGATCGGCGTCCTGGGCGCGCAGCGAGGTCAGCTCGCTTTCGATAGCGGCTCGCTCGTCTCGGACAGTCGACAGGCGGGCGAGTTCTGTCTGGAGCTGCTGACGTTCTCGTTCGAGTTGCGCCCGCTGCCCCGCTTCCTTCCCGAGCTGATCGCGTTGACTCTCCAGCGAGCGGACTTCGGCGAGGATCTCACGTTGACGAGCCTGGTAGGCTGCGTACGTCTCGAGGATCGCCTGCAGATCAGCGCTGCGCTGGCGCAGAGCCTGGAGCTGCGCTTCGAGATTGTCGCGCTCGGTCCGGAGCTGTTCGAGCCGTGCCAGCTCCGTGCGGAGTCGTTGCAGCTCGAGCTCGCATTCCGTCCGGTGCGCGAGTTCGCTCGCTGCACGCTGGAGTTGCTCCTCGCGCGAGCGGATCTCGAGAAGCAGCTGCTGCTGGCGTGCTGTGTGTTCTGCCGTGAGCCGTCCGATGCGCTCACTGAGCTGTTGACGCTCGCTGCTGATGCGCAGCACCTCCTGAAGCTCCTGTTGGAGTCGCTGTCGTTCCGCTGCCCGCTCGCGGATTTCGTCCTCGCGGGCGAGCACCTCGCGATGGCCCCGTTCATCGGCAGCGAGTCGCTCCAGGACGGCGACGAGCTCGTCCCGCTCGGCCTGGAGTGCTTCTGCTCGGCGTCGCCGTTCATGGTAACGCTCGATTTCGAGGGTGAGACGGTGCACGCGTTCCTGCCAGGCGGCAACTCGTTCGCGCTGGTGCGCGAGCTCGTCGTGCTGCATTCGAGCCTTCTGCTCGAGCCAGGCGAGCTGCGAACGCAATTCCGGGATCCGGGCTGCACGCGCAGAGAGCATCTCGAGTTCGCGTTCGAGACGAAGTCGTTCCTCGCGCAGGCGACGCCCTTCCTCCCGGGCGAGTTCACGGTATCGTTCGTAGCGGTCGAGTTCCAGGAGTTCAGCGAGGATCTTCTTGCGTTCGCTCGGTGTCCGGCGCGTGAATTCGTCGGCTTTGCCCTGCAAGAGAAAGACCGAGTTGACGAAAGTCGTGTAGCTGATCCCGAGCAAGCGGTCGATTTCGCGCTGAACGGCCTGCTTGCTGCCGGTAGTGACTGGCTGCCACTCCTCACCGGTTCGCACGTGGAGCTCGAGGAGCGAGCGCGTTCGTCCACTCGCTGTATAACCGCGGACGACGCGGTACTCCCTTCCATCCAGCAAGAAGCAAAATTCGACTCGCGTCTCGCTTTCCCCGAGGCTGACGAGATGCGGGTTGCTGGCGCGAGCTTGCTCCCAGAGTGCCCAGGTCATCGCATCGAGCAGCGCCGACTTTCCCGCACCGTTCTCGCCCGAGAGGCACGCGAGGTGCAGGCCGGTGAAATCGACCTCCACTGGTTGACGGTAACACAAAAAACGCTGGAGGAAGAGACGAGTCGGGATCATGCGAGACCTTTCACCGTCGCGTCATGCTGAACCAGAGTATACTCAGACCGTACGATGCGGCCGCTTTGCCCGCGACGTCGATCTCGCATCGCCGGGTTTGCGGATGCGAGGTACTCGGCGTCGATGCGGAGGAAACAGAACTTCCCACGCCCGAGTTCGACGGGTTCGATCATGCGCCCAGTTATGGGTTGGTTCGGGTACGGGGTGGAGGGGCAGGAATGAGTCTGAAGCGTTCTAATCGTCAGGCCGGAGACAAAGGGAGCGAGAAGCGTCGGCAGCGAGCTGCGGTCGAGAGCGAGGTTGTCGAGGAAGCGATGCCGCAGACCGGTGAGGCGATCGCGGCGGAGCGGGCGCTGGAACCGGTCGAGGGTGAAATCGTCGAAGCGGAGCCACTGCTCAGTGACGAGGAGCTAGAAGATCTCTTCCGGAACGATCCGTCCCTGGCCAGCGATCCGCTGCGGCTCTATCTGCGCGAGATCGCCGAGGCGCCCTTGTTGACTCCGGAGGAGGAGGTGGAGCTGGCGAAACGGATCAAAGAAGGCGATACCGAGGCGTTGCAGCGTTTCGTCCGCTCGAACTTGCGACTCGTCGTGAGTATCGCCAAGCGGTACGTTGGTCGAGGCCTCTCCCTCTTGGACCTGATCCAGGAGGGAAACATCGGGCTCATGCGCGCGGTCGAAAAGTTCGACTGGCGGCGCGGGTACCGGTTCAGTACCTATGCGACCTGGTGGATCCGCCAGGCGATCACGCGGGCGATCGCTGACCAAGGACGGACGATCCGCTTGCCCGTACACATGACCGACTCGATCACCCGCTACCACCGCACGATGACGCAGCTCGCGCAAGAGCTCGGCCGCCAGCCGACACCGGAAGAGATTGCCGAAGCGATGAGCGTCCAGCCGGAGAAGATCGCGCAGATCGTGCGGGCAGCGCAGCGAGCGGTTTCGCTGGACCAACCATTGAGCGACGAGGACGAAACGAGCCTCGGTGACCTCATCGCTGATGAGTTGACGCAATCCCCGGAAGAACTGGCTGAAGAATCGCTGATGCGGCGCGATATCGCTGAAGTCCTCGAGATGCTCTCTCCGCGCGAGCGACTGGTTCTCCAGCTCCGTTACGGCCTGTCGGACGGCGAGCCACGAACGCTGGCCGAAGTTGGTGATCTCCTCGGCATCAGCCGCGAACGCGTCCGGCAGATCGAGAACGAAGCGCTGCGCAAGCTGCGTCGCATCGCCCGCGAGCGACTGGCTGAGTATTACGCCGGAATCTGAGCTGAAAACCGGAAAGGCGAAGCCCGCCCGCAGAGGGCGGGGCAGGGGTCGCGCGATAACGGAACCGATCAGGCGTGCCGATGTCCGTTCGTCGAGAGCACGGTAACCGGGTGAGGGGTGAGTACCCACTCGATCAGCGCCATTCGGAGCGGCACGCCGTTCCGGGCCTGGCGGAAGTAGGCAGCACGTGGATCGGTGTCCGCCTCGGGATCGATCTCGCCGACGCGCGGGAGCGGATGCAGGACGATGGCGTGTCGCGGCAGTGCCCGCATCAGTCGCTGGTCGACGACATAACGGCCGCAGGCTGCAGCATATTCGTTAGGATCGCCGAAGCGCTCGCGCTGGATACGCGTCTGGTACAGCACATCGACCTCAGGAGCGATCGCCACGAGATCGTCCGCTTCCTCGACCTCGAGACCAGTTGACCGCAGTTCCTCGACGAGAAGCGGGTCCATGCGTGTCACCGGTGGGGCGACGAGGTAGATCTTCGTGCCGACTGTCTGGGTCAAGAGACGGGCGAGCGAGCGAGCGGCGCGGCCGAAGCGGAGATCCCCCACGAGCGCGACGGTGAGCCCGTCGATGCGGCCGCACTCCCGCCAGATGGTGTACAGGTCGATCAAGGCTTGTGTCGGATGCTCGTTCGCGCCGTCACCCGCGTTGATGACTGGAACGTCGGTTACCGCGGCTGCTCGAGCCACCGATCCCGCCACCGGATGACGGATGACGAGTAGATCAGCGTAACCCGCCACGACACGAGCGGTGTCTTCGATCGATTCGCCTTTGGCGGCGGAGGAGGTGGACGCAGCGTATTCCGCCGAGATCACCGAGCCACCGAGACGGGTCATCGCAGCTTCAAAGCTCAGGCGCGTGCGGGTGCTCGGCTCGTAAAAGAGCGTGGCCATGATCGCACCACGGGCGACCGGAGCGATTTCCCGCGGTGGAAGAGCGGCGAACTCGTCGGCCCGGTGGAAGAGCTGAAGGAGGAACTGCCGGTCGAACTGCGTGACGCTGAGAACGTGCTTCACGTCGGGTCTCACGCGCAACCCCCTTCTCGACAGACCGATTCGGCGCGCACGCACATGTGCGGCGCAAACTGGTTTTCCGCTCGGGGAGGTTGCCTATTCGGAGGAACCCATAGCAGATCATACCCCACATCGCGTGTCCGTGCAAGGAGCACCGGAGGCCGGTGCCGCATCCGTACGCGGGTCGGACGTCTGCGTGGTAACGTGACGGCAGCACGTGACGATCGCCTCCATTTACCGGTACAATCGCGCCGAGTGACAGGGCTCCAGAGCAGCGTCTGCTATGCCGATACATGGAGCGAGAAGGACGCCGATGAGCGCGGGCGATGCATACGACAGCTGGGGATCGGGCGTGATTCGAGCGCTGCACATCGCGACTATTCGTGGCGTGGTGGTGCGTGTGCATCCGACGCTGCTCTTCATCGTTCCCTGGGTACTCTGGCACTGGGGAGATCGGAGTGTCGATCCACTGCGCGGAGCGCTCTTCGGGGTTTTCGTCCTGATCGCTGTGTTCGTGAGCGTGGCCGCACATGAGCTGGCGCATGCGCTGGTTGCTCATCGTTACGGTCTGGCTGTGCGCGACATCACCTTGCTGCCGATCGGCGGTTTGACCCGCATCGAGCAGGGCCCACTGCCTCCCCGCCGCGAGGCAGCGATCGCACTGGCAGGCCCCGTGCTCAACGCGCTCCTGGCACTGGGCTTGTTACCGTTCGTGGCCGGCATGGTGATGCTGCGCGATCTCACCACGCTGGAGAAGATCGCGGGGTTGCTGTCCGAGACGAGCATGACCAGCCTGTTGGCCTTCACCATGATCAGTAACCTCATGTTGGCGCTGCTCAACCTGCTCCCTGCTTTCCCGATGGATGGCGGGCGGGTACTGCGGGCCTGGCTCTCCACCGTCTCCGAGCGTTCGCGGGCAACCCGCATCTCCGTTGCGGCAGGCTATGCTGTCGCACTCCTGTCGCTGTTCCTCGGTGTGTGGTTGCGTGATGTGACCCTACCTATCGCTGGCATGTTCCTAGCAGCCGCCGCCTTTATGGAGCAGCGGACGCTCGACCTGGAGCAGGCGATGCAGCGGCTGCCGGTGGGCCAGTTCGCTGTCTGGGACGGTGGAGGGGTCCTGCCGCATGAACCGCTCGCGCATGCACTACAGGGCGGCCCACGCGACGTGGCGGTCGTCGAAGGCGGGGTGGTCGTCGGTATGCTGTGGCGCGAGACGGTCTTGCGGCATGCCCACATCGCGCACCTCTTGCGGGTGCGTGATGTCATGGACCGAACGTTCGTCTCGGTCAGTCCTGAAACGTCGGTCTACGAGGCGCACCGGCGGATGTTGGCCAGTGGCCATCCAGCCGTGCCGGTTGTCGATACGGGAAACCGGTACCGCGGGGTCTTTACGAGCGACCGGCTGGCGCACGTGTACCGCTACGTGCAGGCGCCGCGTCGGGCACCGACTCCCTGGGTACTAGTGGCCCGGGCCCTGGGCTTGCTCGGTCGGTAACTCAGGTGGAGACGCGACAGAGTGAACAAGGGGTAGTGCGGTGAGTGGCGGGCGACCGTTCGATCCCTGGTTCGAGGGCGTACCGTGGCGTGAGTTCGTCGAGCAGTTCTTCGGGACGCCCGTGCAGCGACCGGGTCCGACAGTCAGCGGTATCGGTGTGCCGGTCGATGTCGCTGAGGAGGATGATGCGTACATCGTGTATGTAGTGGTCCCTGGCGTCGATCCGGCAGCCGTCGATCTCCAGGTCGAAGATGACCGTCTCGTGTTACGGGGCGAGGTCGAAGAGCCCACGATCGAGGGACAATGGGTGAGCCGGGAACGACGGTACGGGCGCTTTCAACGGACGGTCGTTCTGCCGGGTCTCGTCGATCCTGAAGGAGCTGAGGCACGCTACGAACGTGGTGTCCTTATCGTCCGCCTTCCGAAAGCGTCGCGAGCGCGGGCACGTCGCATCCCGGTACGCGGTGGCTAGTCGAGCGCTTGCTCGGCCGTCTCTTCCGACCACATCCCGATCGCTCGGTACCGTGCCCAGCGGAAGCGCCGCAGGTATTCCGGCCCGTGTTCCTGCCAGATGCGCTGGAGTTCCGTAAGATGCCGCTGGAGGACGGATCCGACGCGGCGAATAACGCCGGATGCGTCGAGGTGCGCCGGTACCGGTTCCGGAATGACCTCATCGGCGATGCCGAAGCGATGAAGGTCTTCCGCGGTGATGCGCATCGTTTCGGCAGCTTCCGGCGCGCGAGCGGCATCGCGCCAGAGGATGGCAGCACAGGCCTCTGGGGAGGCGACCGCGAAAATCGCGTTTTCCAGCATGAGTAACCGGTCGCAGACGGCGAGTGCCAGTGCTCCTCCGCTCCCGCCCTCGCCGAGAACGACGCCGACTGTGGGGACGCGGACACCGAGCAAGGTGCGCAAACAGGAACTGATCGCCCAGGCCTGGCCGCGTTCCTCCGATTCGAGTCCGGGATCGGCTGCCGGCGTGTCGATGAACGTGACCACCGGGAGTCCGAATTTCTCGGCGAGCTGCAGGATGCGAATTGCCTTGCGATACCCTTCTGGCTTCGGCATGCCGAAGTTTCGCTTAACGTTCTCGGCAGTGCTCGCCCCCTTCTGGTGGCCGATCACGACGACTGGTTCTGTCCCGAAGCGCCCGATCGCTGCGACGATAGCCGGATCGTCGCGGTAGAGCCGGTCGCCGTGAAGCTCGCGCGGTTCATCGAGTAACTCCGCGATGTAATCCAGGGTATGGGGGCGCGCGAGATGTCGAGCGAGTTGCACGCGCTCCCAGGCAGTCCGTGTCGTCATCCTATCGACTCCTGTCGGTGCGCTGGCACGGTCGGCGTGTCGCTGCGGAAGCCTGTCAACAACTGGACGAAGTAGGCGAGTTCTTCGCGGAGGCGATGGCGCGGAACGATAGCATCGATCATGCCGTGTTCGAGGAGAAATTCCGCGCTCTGGAAGCCGGCCGGGAGCTTCTGCCGGGTCACCTGTTCGATGACGCGTGGGCCGGCGAAGCCGATCATCGCGCCTGGTTCGGCGAGGATGAGATCGGCGATCGTGGCGAAGCTTGCCGTCACGCCCCCGTAGCACGGATCGACCAAAACGGCGATGAAGGGAAGCCGCGCTTCGGACAGCATCTCGACGGCGACGATGGTCTTCGGCAGCTGGAACAGCGAGTAGACCCCTTCGTGCATACGGGCGCCGCCGGAACTGGCGAAGACGATGAGCGGTCGTCCTTGCTCGACCGCTCGCTCGGCAGCACGCGCGAATTTTTCCCCGAAGACCGAACCCATGCTGGCGCCCAGGAATCCGAACTCGCAGACCGCGAGAGCGACCCGCACACCTCGAATCACCGCTGAACCGGTCACGAGCGCCTCGCGTTCTCCTGAACGCTGGTGCGCCTCACGGATCTTCTCCGAGTACGGTTCCCCGAGCGCAACGAAGCCGAGCGGATCGGCGGCGACGAGGTTCGCATCCCACTCGACGAAACTCCCAGGATCCGCAGTCAAGGCGATCCGTTGACGCGCGGTGAGACGTGCATGATAGTTGCACCGTGGGCAAACGGACAGATTGCGCTCGAATTCGCGGGCGTAGACGAGTTCACGGCAGCGTGGGCATTTCAGCCAGAGGCCGTCGGGGACGACTGGCCCGAAAAACTCTCGTTCGTCGCTCGTCGTATTGCGTCTACGTAGGCGGGGTCGCACGCTGGCTCCTCTCGGTACGCCTGCCTGAAAGGCTATGATACACAGGGAAACGGTCAAGTACGGGCGGGGGAACACGATGAGCGATGTCGCCGTCATGATCCTGGCGGGTGGTCAGGGAGAACGACTCTCCATCCTCTCGCGCCAGCGTGCCAAGCCCGCGGTTCCATTTGGCGGCAAATATCGGATCATCGATTTCGCGTTGAGCAACTGTGTGAATTCCGGCCTGTACGACGTTGCCGTGCTTACGCAGTACCGGCCGCACTCGTTGAACGAGCATATCGGCCATGGTCGCCCCTGGGATCTCGATCGGGAACGGAGCGGTGGCGTGGTCATTCTCCAGCCGTACCTCGGCCGCTCGACCTCGGGGTGGTATCGCGGTACAGCAGATGCGGTTTATCATAACCTTTTCTATATCACTCGTCGCCCGTACCGTGACGTGCTGATCCTCGCTGGAGACCACGTCTATGCGATGGACTATCGACCGATGATCGCCTGGCACCGGGAGCGAGATGCAGCGGTCACGATCGCGGTGCAGCCGGTACCGTGGAACGAGGCGTCGCGCTTCGGTGTGCTGGTGACGGACGAAGACGGCTGGGTCATCGACTTCGAGGAAAAACCCGAACATCCACGCTCCAATCTCGCATCGATGGGGATCTATTTATTTCGACGCGATGTGTTGCTCGATCTCTTTACGCGGGAACATCCTGATGCACCAGAATTCATCGATTTCGGGCGGGACGTCATTCCCTATTTGATTCGGACAGATCGGGTCGCGACCTATCGCTTCGAGGGTTACTGGCAGGATGTCGGTACGATCCAGTCGTACTGGGAAGCGAACATGGCTTTGCTCGATGATGAACCCAAGTTGAACCTGTACGACCCGAACTGGCGGATCCATACGCGCAGCGAGGAACGACCGCCAGCGAAGATTCTCGAGGGAGCGCAGATCGTTCGCAGCTTGATCTCCCACGGGTGCATCATCCACCGGGCGACCGTCATCCGTTCGGTGCTTTCTCCGGGCGTCATCGTCCACGACGGAGCTGTCGTGCGTGACTCGATCGTGATGACCGATTCGGTGATCGGCCCTGGTGCTGTGGTCGATCGCTGCATCATCGATAAGCAGGTTCGCATCGGGGACAACGCGTATCTGGGTTGGGGTGACGACAACACACCGAACTGGCTGGAGCCGACACGACTAAACACTGGCATCACGCTCGTGGGTCGGAACGCGGTCGTTCCTCCAGGTGTCCGCATTGGGAGAAACGTCCTGATCGGTCCTGACGTGAAAGAAAGCGATTTTCCCGGACCGGTGGTTGCCAGTGGAGAAACGGTCAACCCGGTCGCGACCGTGGTATGGTCGTGAGGAGCTGGCTGGGGGCAGCCCCGGCCGGCTGGGCGTTGTCATCGCGGTGGTTCTGAACGATGCGGCGAGAATACCGACAGTGCACGGTCCGCTCTCCTCGCCGGTCAGTTCGCTCGTGCGAGTGGTCTTTCCCTCGCATCTCGACTGGGGATCGGCGCTGTCGCGAGTGCATGCCTGGCAGCGTCGATTCCTGCTTCGACGAGGAGTGTCCGGAACCAGTGCCGTATCCTGAGCAGCTGTAAGGAGGAAATCAGGATGCCTTGTCCTCACGACGGTGTGCCGAGTAGCGTCGAGCAACGGTCGATCGTTTGGCTTCCGGACGCAGTCGGTGCGCTCGATCCAAGCACACAGCAAGCGTTCTTCGAACTCTACGACTTGGATGTCACGGTCGGTGAACTCGTCCTGCCGGAGCACATGCGGACGTGGGTCGAGCGATACTTCGGCTCGGCCGAGGCTGTCGTCCGCCAGCGGATCGTGAAAGTCACGAACCGGTGGACGCTCGATGCCACGCTCTTCAACGAGCTGCGTGCCAGGCGCCCGTTGGAGGCGCGGATCCCTGCCGAACTCGCGGACGAGCTGGCCCGGACGGCACCCGATCCGTTCTGCGAGCCGGAATACAACACGCCGGAGGACGTGTTCGGGCGGATCCGTGGTCGCCATGTGATTACGGCTAGCAATATCGCGAAGTATGATGGGCTACACGGTGTCATTGTCTTTCGTGAACACGATCCGCTGGCATTCGACGGCGAACTCGTGCAGGAAATGGTGGCCGTCGCGCAGGAGTGGTTCGCGCGCGCGCACGCGGTTGACCGGAGTGCGGTCTATCCACTGTTCATGTGGAACTGTCTTTGGAAAAGCGGCGCATCGATCCCCCACGGACACGCACAGGTCAGTTTGACCCGGCGCATGCACTACGGAAAGGTCGAGCGCGAGCGGCGAGCAGCGATCGCGTACCGGCAACAGACCGGGAGGGGGTATTTCGACGATATCTTCCGTGTCCACGAGCAGCTCGGGCTCGGGCGGCAGGTCAATAGTGTGCGCGTGTATGCGCATCTCACTCCGCTCAAAGAAAAGGAAACTGTGCTCCTGGCGCCCGCGTTCGATGAGGATCTGGCGCGCGTCATGGGTCAGGTGGTGCGCTGTCTGGTGGACGAACTGAACGTGACCTCATTCAACCTGGTGGCCTGGTTGCCGCCGCTGGTGGCGACTCCGGAAGACTGGTCCGACATGCCGGTGGTCGTGCGGGTGGTCGACCGCGGCGATCCGCTCTCGCGCACCTCGGATTTCGGTGCGATGGAACTGTATGCAGCCAGTGTTGTCGCGAGCGATCCGTTCCGTGTCGCAGACGTCCTCTGGCGGTGCCTCACGCAGTGACGGGACAGCGTGCACGAGACGAGGCTCGCCTCGGCGTGGTATCGGAAGGAGCTGTATTGACGCTTGAGAGCACGGAACCTCGTCCGTCGGTGAAACTCAGGGGACGGATTCCCGAAAGGACAGGAGTGATTGACTGCGGTGCACGACGCAGTACAATGGTGCCGTTCACGGAATGTCGGATGGGTACGAACGGCCAGATCATGCCGTTGTTCGAGATGACGAACGAGCGAGGAGGTGAGGCAGATGCGCGAGGAATTGCGGAAGAGCGTTGGAGCCGGTGCGACGAGTGAGGAGGGGACAGTCATGGATGAGCTGCGACAGTTGGAAGAAGCGGCACGGTCGGGGCAGCTCAGCCGGCGCGAGGTGCTCAAACGTGCAGCGGCGCTCGGTCTGAGCGCGCCGGTGATTGCGTCGCTCCTGGCGGCCTGCGCGCGCGGGGAGGCGACACCGACGCCGGCAACGGCTGGGCAGACGCCGGCGGCGGGGGAGACACCCGCGGGGACGAGCCCGACGGCAGCCGGGGAAGCATCACCCACGGCAGCGCCAGCTGGGCGCCGCGGTGAGGGTGGACTGGTCAAGTTGCTCTGGTGGCAGGCGCCGACGATCTTGAACCCGCACTTCTCGCAGGGAACCAAAGACTTCGACGCATCGCGTATCGTGTTGGAGCCGCTCGCTGACGTGAACGACAAAGGTGAGCTGGTGCCGATCCTGGCTGCCGAGATCCCTTCGGTCGAAAACGGTGGTGTGAGCAAGGATGCCAAGACCGTCACGTGGAAACTGAAGCGCGATGTCAAATGGTCGGACGGTCAGCCGTTCACCTCGAAGGACGTGAAGTTCACCTACGAGTTCGTGATCGACGAGAAGGCTGCTGCAACGACGATGGGGAATTATGAGGTCATCGAGTCGATCGAGACCCCGGACGACTACACGGTTGTGATTCACTTCAAGAATCCGAACCCTGCCTGGATGAATGTGTTCGTCGGGCCGTACGGCATGATCCTGCCGGAGCATGTCCTCCGTGATTACACAGGGGAAAAAGCACGGAATGCGCCGTTCAACCTCAATCCAGTCGGCACCGGTCCGTACAAGGTGAAGGAGTTCCGACCCGGTGACGTCGTCGTCTACGAGATGAACGAGAACTACCGGGAGCCGGACAAGCCGTACTTCGCCCAGGTCGAGATGAAGGGTGGTGGTGACGCCACGACAGCTGCCCGGGCCGTCCTGCAGACGGGTGAAGTGGACTACGCCTGGAACCTCCAGGTCGAGGCACAAGTACTGAACCAGCTGGAAAAGTCCGGCGTCGGTGTCGTCGAGGTCATCGAGGGGGTCAACGTCGAACGGATCCTCGTCAACATGACCGATCCGCGGAAGGAAGTCGATGGCGAGCGCTCGAAGCTCGGCGTGCCGCATCCGTGGCAGTCGGATCTCCGCGTGCGTCAGGCGTATGCGTTGGCCTGCCAGCGGGACGTGATCGCCAACACGCTCTACGGCCGAGCCGGGCAGGCGACCGCGAATATCCTGGTGGCACCGGAGCGCTTCGTCTCGAAGAACACGTCGTGGAAGTTCGACCTCGACGAAGCCGCACGGCTCCTCGATGAAGCTGGCTGGACGAAGGGCCCGGACGGGGTCCGGCAGAAGGACGGCGTGCGAATGGAAATCGTCTATCAGACGACGGTCAACCCGGTGCGTCAGAAGACGCAGGAGATCATCAAGAGCGCGTTCGAGCAACTCGGCATCAAG